>Ga0209525_1000047_pt1 | contig 44961 bp, 18 predicted proteins | sample JacPin_JW_Ref_O1_FD_187958 | JGI IMG/M metagenome (GOLD analysis project Ga0209525, IMG submission 187958) | Forest soil microbial communities from Algoma, Ontario, Canada - Jack Pine, Ontario site 1_JW_Ref_O1 (SPAdes) (version 2) | ecosystem: Environmental > Terrestrial > Soil > Boreal... | reverse complement strand
TGGCGGCCTTATCTATAAGGGTCCTAAGGTAGCGAAATGCCTTGGCCATTAAATGTGGTCTTGCATGAATGGCGTAATGATACAACAGCTGTCTCCGCGATAGCCTCAGTGAAATTGTAATGGTCGTTAAGATACGATCTTCACCTATAGATAGACGGGAAGACCCTAGCAGCTTTACTACAATTAGTTATTATCCATTTACTCTATATTATTAAGTTTAATCTAATTAGTCGAGCGTATTTAATACGAATTTTTTTATTAATTTTAAGTATGTAGGTTAGGATATAATTAATTTTATTTTTTATTATTTATTTACACTATTTATTATTATTATTTATTTGCGTTGTTTATTTTTAAAAAAAATTATAGTGTATTTATCTATATTAAAATAGTGACATAATTAATTAGTAAGGAATAAATTTTATTATAAACATATACATATGGACTATATAAATTTATTAAAAGTTAGATGAGATAAATCCAATTATAAATAATTGGACTTAGATGAGTATAATATGAAATGTTAGTAAGTTACAAGATAAGTCTTTTATTATTAATATTTATTATTTTAATAAATACTAACATATAACACATAATATAATATAATATAATACAACATATATTTTTAAAAATATATGTTGTCAATAAGTACTTTAAATCGAAGAAGTGTCAATATTGTATAATATTATATATATATTTATATTTTTATTTTTTATAAAAATATATTCATTTGATTAAATTACTAATGGGTAGTTTATGTGGGGCGCAGTCCTCAAAAATAGTATCTGAGGAGTCTAATAACACAGTACAAAATTATTTTATAATTATCTTTATTATATTTAATAAGTATATATTTACAAGTAACTCTGTTTAATATATTTATTAAGGTAAATAAATTAAAGACTATTATATATATATATATGTAATAGTTCTTTAATAAATATCAATTATTAATTATTCATATGATGGTAAATCATGATATTTATATATAAAAAATATAAGTAGAATAAAAAATTGAATCAGTAATGATATTTTGTAAAAATCCGCAATAGGATATTGGGTACCGCTTGACTCAGTCTGAACTGGGATCTTATCAAATAAAATTGGTTTAAAATTAATAATATATTTTACAAATTTTATTTGTCTTTTTTATTAAAAAAAAATATATTAATTAATAATTTTAGTATTAAATAAAGTAAGTTTTAATATTAATTTATACTTAAAAATAATAATTAATTAATTTAAATCAGGTTATTCATAATTTGGTTTATGTTTGGGGTATTATAATTTTTATAATAATTATATATAATAATTAATTTAAAGGTGAATAGGTAAAAGTAGTTTAATGGCAATAAGCGTGCCTAACTGTGAGACTTACAAGTCATACAGACACGTAAGTGGGGCATAGTGACCAAAGGCACATACAAGGATTGATGGCCTTGATTACGGATTAAAGTTACGCTAGGGATAACAGGCTAATATAGCAGGAGAGTACATATTGTCAGCTTTGTTTGGCACCTCGATGTCGACTCTAATTGTCCTCCTGGTGCAGGGGCTAGGAAGGGTTCGGCTGTTCGCCGGATAATTAATTAACGCGAGTTGGGTTAAGTACGTCGTGAGACAGTACGGTCCCTATCTTCTATAGGAATCTAAAGTATAAGAAGGTTTGTGCCCTCGTACGCAAGGACTGGGAGCTACTAACCTCTGGTATTCCTGTTGTTGAAGTTTTTGATTTTTATCTGTATCAGGTATATTTGATAATAGTAATTATTATGATCACCTAATATACAAACTAAGGCACGGCAGGATGGCTAAGTTGGGATTGAATAAGAACTGAACGCATATAAAGTTCGAAATCAACCTTTGTCATACTTTTCAGATAAATAAGTAGTAGACTACTACTATCTAAATCTAGGCAAGAACTTTAAGGTACTGTGACTTGTTAAGGTTATCTTGTGCTAGTATATTTTTCATCCTCATATCAACTCTTATCAAAATAAATAAATAATTTAGTTATTTATTTATTTTATTACAAATACAAACACATTCATATTTACACAATTACAATTATTATCAAAATAAATAAAAATAATTTATTTATTTTATGATCATTCACAACTAAATGTTATGGTATATAAATATAATATATATTAATATATATTTATAGATAATAATATTAAATATTTAGTATAGTATGCGGATAAGTGTATATTGGTTAGCACATCAGACTCATACCCTGAAAGCAGGAGGTTCAAATCCTTCATCCGCAAATATTAAATATATATATATATTTAATATTTTATTTAATAATAATATAACTGATATAATATTATTATGTTGTATTTTATCTAATAAAGATATAATAAAATTAAATTATTAAATAATTTAATTTTATTATAATTATAGTTATAATTATAGTTTAGAGTATAAAATATTATAATTAAGTTATAAAACTATAAAGGTATGATTTAACAAAATTATTTACTATAGTAAATAATTTTGTTAAATAAATAGTATTATTATGATAATAAAAGTGAACAAAAAGAAAAAGTTTGGTTTTTTAACTTAGCGGTAAAGTGCTCGTTTGATAAGCGAGAAACAAAAGTTCAATTCTTTTAAAAACCAAATTTATATTATAAATATCAGTAATTATTATTAATAATAATTGATATAAAAAAAAATTATATTAATAATATAAAAAAAAAAACAAAAAATAAAAATTTATTTTATTTTTATTTTTTATTAAAAATAGGTTTTATTAAAACAAAACGTTAAAAGTGGGTAATAAATGTGTAGTTTTATTGAGCTATATATTTATTATGATTATTTTATTTAAAAATAAAATATGACACTAAGAAAAAGAAGTTAAGAATATGGATTTAAAAGAATTATTTATAAAATTTAAAGAATATTATAAATATACAACAAAAAAAAATCTAAAACAACAATATTTTATATTAATATATATGAAAAATATAAAAAAGTTTAAAGTAGATATAAAAAGAAAAGATAAAATAGATTATGATAAAATGAATAAACAATATAAAATATATATTATAAGTAAAGTAGGATCAGATAATAATAAAGAAGATAGTGTATATAATATAATTGGAGAAAAAGAAAGAAATAATGAATACGCAAAAATAGATTTTGGTAATTATATTAAAAATAATGTTAATAATAAATATGTAAATAAAAGAACAAAAATGGTAAAAGTATTTAATAAGTTAAATGTTTTTTTAGATAGAAAAGGAAAAATATCTAAATCTAATAAAAATAAAATAGAAAATCTAGTAGAAGATTATAGTAATAATCTACAATCTAGAAAAGTGACTAATAAAATGTTAAATCCACATTATTTTTTTACTACAAAATATAATGAAAAAATAAAACAATCTCAAATTAGACATTGAACAAGTAGTGTATATAGTTTTCTAAAAATAGATAAAATAAGTATTAATTATTTAGATAATTATGCTAGTAAATTAATTAAATTATTTTTTAATGTAAAATACATAAAAAAAAGATTAGTATTAGATTCTAAATTAATGGAAGGCTTTTTTATTAAAACTGATCTAAACTTTATTAATAATATTAATAATATCATTGATGTTAATGATAAATCATCTCATTTTTTAAAAACAGAAACTGGATATGAACCTAGGTTTTTAAGAATGGCTTGAGTAAAAAATCAATTAACTGAAGCTATATCAATGAGTAGAATTATTAAACAAAGAAAATTAAATTTTTATACAGGGTTTTATCCTAAGAGAAAATCATATATAAGAAAATTAAGTAGAGTATTATTAAGTAAACCTTTATTTAAACATACATCACTTAATTTAATTATTGATCTATTCATTTATAATAATAAAAGATATAAATTTAAAAAAATAAAAAATTTAACTGTAAGAAGAAGTTTATATAAATATATGTATAGTATGTATGTTGATTATGCAAAAAAAATTAAACAAACTATAAATAGACCACATTTCTTTTATATGAATTTAATTCAACCTAATATATATAATAAATATACTAATATTATACATAATTATAATTATTACTTTATAAAAAACAGTAAATCTTTATTTATTTATATATGTATTCTAGCACTTAAACTTAATTATAATATAAAAAATAATTTATATTCTATTATTAATAATATTAATAATAATAATTATAATAATAATAAAGTATTAACTATAAATAAAGTTAATTCTAGTAATATAATATTAAATAATAATATTATATATGCAAAATCTTTTAAAGAATCAGATAAAAAAAATATATTATTACCATATAATACTAATAGAATTAGTAAGTATTATTTATATGATATTAATAAAAACATAGCTGTAAATGTAACAGATGATGAATTATTAGATGATAATAAAAAGGATAAAAATATTAAAGAAAAATTTTCTAAGTATGCATTAATGAGGAAATATATAAAAGAATTAGAAAAAAAAAGTAATAATCCAATAGACATAGATAAATTAAGTTTATGAAATACTGATGGTATGGGTTCTATATATAGTACACCAACAGGTAAAGTATATAATGATAAAAAAAGTAAAAGAAAATTTTGAGGTAGATCCTATACTAAAAATAGAATAGTTAGAGATGATAGAATAGTATTTTTAAAAGATCAATCTATTTATAATTCTAATTCTGGTCAAAAAAAAAAGAGAATAAGAGATAAAAATAGAATAGCTAAAAAATATGATTTACATGATTCAACTAGAATTGTTAAATTTCAATGTGGTGTTTTACTATCTCCTGCTCAGTGTAATAATGAAAAATTTAATTGAAATAAGCACGTAGTATTACCAACATCAAATAAATTAAAATATATTCATAAAAAAACCAAAAATAATTTATCTAAATTTGATATTAAAAATAATAATCTAAAAAGAAATATTAAGTCTAATCTTGATAAAAAGAATATTAAATATAAACTAGATTATTTAAATTTAAATATTAATACATCAAAGACTCCTATATTAAACTTAGATAGTAATAATATTATTAATAAAGAGAAAAAAGTTTTAAACTTAAATATAGATAATACTAATTTGAATGATACTATTCAAATTAATATTGAAAATAAAGAGGATATTTTTAAAAATAAGTATATTAAAAAATTACACCTAAATATTTTAAATGAAAATAAAAATAAATCAAATAATAATAATCTAATTAATAGTGTAACATCTACATTTTATTTAAATAATATTTCAAAGGAAGAATATTTAAATGAAAATAAAAATAAAAATACAAATATTAATGAGGAAGAATATTTAAATTTATTAAATATAGATAAGTATAATAATATGGATAATTATAATAATATATCTTCTATAAAAAGAAGAATAGATAATTTAAAAAGAATACATATATATAATAATAAATTAAATTTCTATTTTAATAAAAAAGATAATACTAGTACTAAAAGAAGTAAAGAATTATGAGATAATTTTGACAGCTCAATATTTGATATGTTATCCCAATTTGTAGATTTTAATAAAAAAGGTATATATAATATATCATCTAATGAATATAATTCATTTTATAATGAAATTCATAAATTAAAAGGATATGGAAGTATATGATATGTTATTTATTTTTTAGGTATTATAAAAAAAGAATATGAAAAAGTACATAGAGATGTTATTATTTCTAAAGAATTTAAAATTTTACCTTATTCTTATGATATTTTACATAGAAAATCATATAATGAGAATCAAAGAGTTGATAGTATTAAATATACTGTAGATAAAGGAACAAATGATGAAATAAATTTCAGATGTTGACCTTATGTATCTTCTACTAATGATGTTAATGATACAATATTACAGAAAGATAAAGGATATAATGAAGAAATATTTAAACCATACTATAGAAGTATGATATCATTTTTAATTATAAGTAGTTATTTTAAATTATTAAATAATATAGGTAAATACAATATAATTGAATTATTGTATACAAAATTAAATGAAAATATAAAGAGTAATCTAAATATTGATTATAATATATATAATATTGTAACTGTAAAAGTATTATTAGACTTAATACGATATAATTATAAAAGTATAATTAGAATTAAACCTAGATATTATTATATTAATAAATTAAGATTATATATAGGTAAATTTAGAAGAGTTAATTTAAATAGTTGAATAGCTAGTATTAGATTTGTAAAAAAATTAAGAAATACACCTAAAAATTTTTGATTAAGATTTCATATTTTAGCTTCTACTTTCTTTAATCATATTGTAAGATATACTGAATTAGGTACAAAACGAGATGTACTTCTACCATTTGTAGTTTATATTGAAGATATATTATATACTATCTATGGTAAATGAGTATTAGTTAGATTATGACCACTTAAAAGATATTATTTAAGTAGTTATATTTTAGCAGGTAGAGTTCTTACTTTAATATTATGAAGAAAAAAAAAATTTAGTGGTAAATTTAGTTTTCAAAGAGTGACTACTAAATTAATTGCTGGTATAAGAATTTTACAAATTAAAAAAGCTTATGATTTTTATATTGATAATTCTTATAGATGACCTATATTTTTATTAAATAAAATGAATAATAATTTACTTGGTAAATTTAATTACAATAATTTAGAATATTATAATCATCGACAATTAAGACATTATAAACTTGAAAGTTATGTTATTCCTAATTATACTTTATACTCATATTTTTCAAGTATTAAAAATAATTACTTATTAGCTTATAATAAAAATATAAAATCTATAAAAAAATTGTACTATAAAAAAAAAGTTTGAAAAAAGAAAATATCTAATCTTCAATTTATGTTTTATTGATTAAGACCACTTAAAACTTATATTAATACTTTAAATAAAAGTTTTGATATTTCTGGACTTAAATTGAGATTAAGTGGAAGATCTGGTACTCGTAGAAATAATCTTAGAAGTACTTATAAAAATAGAATATATGGTAATTTAATAGGCCCTATTCATTATAATAAAAAAACTAAAAAGTATATTACTATTCCTAGCCAAAAAATTAGAGGTTATCTAAAATCTAATATTGATTTTGCTTTAAAAGTTTCAAAAAGTAAAAATGGAGCTTTATCTTTAAAAGTTTGAATTTCTTCTGTTTTCTCTACAGATTTACGCGAATTATTACTTCATCTTGTAAAAATTAAATATATTTATTCTCAATTAATTAATAGATTCTATATTGTTAATCCTTACTTTATTTATATTAAAAATAATTATATTATTAAATCCCCTAATAAAAATATTATTAGACGTAAAAAAAGAAAAAATAAATTTTATCACAATAAAAACAAATACAAATTTTCTCGTATACCTTTTTATAACAAAAAATCCAAATATAATCAAGTTATTAATTATACTTTAAAAAAATAAAAATTCTCAAATAATATTACTAATAGTACTTCTACTAATATTAATTTTAATAATAAAGCTCATAACTACTTAAAAAATTTTAAGTTTAATTAATCTTTTTTATTTTCTTTCTTTAATATTATTTATCACTTTTATTGTTTACTAATGTAGTTATTTATTTTCGTATTAAATTAATTTTTATTTTTAATTTATACAAGTAATCCCATTATTAATATTCATATAAGTAATTTAAAGAATGGGAATGTAACTCAATTGGTAGAGTATTCGCCTTTTAAGCGAAGGGTTATAAGTTCGAATCTTATCGTTCTCATTTTTATATTTTATTAAAAAATTTTTTTTTAATATGTATAATTATGGGTTGTTGACTAATGGTAGGTCCCTGGGATTTGGATCCAGTTCGTGAAAGTTCAAATCTTTCCAATCCAATCCATTACAATAGTAAATATACTTTATTTATATAAATAGTAAAGTATATTTTTTACTCACATTTATTATATACATAACCCTGTTGGTTAGCCTGCCTAATTGGGGTTATTTATAACATAAACATAATTTTAATCTGTTTAACCAACAGGTTTTATATATTAGGGGGTACAAATTGTAATATATAAATAATATATAAAAATTTAAAATAAGTATTCACTTATTTTACCACCCCCCCCACTTCCGTAACCCTTATAAATAACCCCTTCGCCTGCCTAACCCTACCTTAAATTCAATTCTCTAAATAAAAAATAAAATAAATATAAAAATAAAAGTAGTAAATATTCGATTAGGTTTATTATAACAAACGAGTATATAACAATATTCATAGTAATTTCATATTTTAATAAAATAAGTCTATAGTTATAGATAAATTATATAAAAAATTATTAGTTCTAAAAACTAATAATTATTATATTTTATTAAATAAAATTACATATAATATATTGTTTATGTTTTTAGTAGTATATCTATAAATATCTTTTACAATAGTAAAAAAATAAAAAAAAATAAAAAAATTTTATAAATTATTTTGGAATGATTGATTTACTTTGTAACTAGAAATGAAATATTACATATTTGTAAAACTTATTTTTTTTTTATTTTTTTTTTTATAAATAATCAGATGGATAATGAAGAAATAATTAGGCAATTTAGAATAAAATATATATTACCATATATCCAAATGAAAGATAACCAAAAAAAAAATATATCAGAGGTTAAACGAGCTGACTGATGAAGTAGATGATTATTTAGTACAAATGCAAAAGATATTGGAGTATTATATTTATATTTTGCAATATTTAGTGGTATGATAGGTACTTGTTTATCATTATTGATAAGAATGGAGTTAGGTTCACCAGGTACACAAATATTATCCAATGATGCACAATTATATAATACAATAATAACAGCTCATGCATTTTTGATGATATTTTTTATGGTTATGCCTGGAATGGTGGGTGGTTTTGGAAATTTTTTTGTTCCATTATTAATGGGAAGTGTTGATATGGCATTTCCTAGATTGAACAATATAAGTTTTTGATTATTACCCCCATCTCTGATGCTTTTATTATCTAGTTCTTTTGTAGAATCAGGAGCAGGAACAGGATGAACAGTATATCCACCATTAGCAGGAGCACAAGCACATAGTGGAGGTTCTGTTGATCTAGCTATATTTTCTTTACATTTAGCAGGTATATCATCTATGTTAGGAGCTATGAATTTTATTACAACAGTAATAAATATGCGTATGCCAGGGCAAGTATTACATAAAGTACCTTTATTTGGTTGAGCTATATTTGTAACAGCTATTTTATTATTATTAGCTTTACCTGTCTTAGCAGGGGGTATAACAATGTTATTAACAGATAGAAATTTTAATACAAGTTTCTTCGAACCAGCTGGAGGTGGAGATCCAATTTTATATCAACATTTATTTTGATTTTTTGGTCATCCTGAAGTATATATTTTAATTATACCAGGTTTTGGTATAATTAGTCATGTTATAGGAACAATGTCCGATAAATCAGTATTTGGATACATAGGTATGGTTTATGCAATGTTATCAATAGGTGTATTAGGTTTCATAGTATGAAGTCACCATATGTATACAGTAGGGTTAGATGCGGATACAAGAGCATACTTCACTGCAGCTACAATGATTATAGCAGTACCAACAGGAATAAAAATATTTTCATGATTAGCAACAAGTTACGGTGGAACTTTTGCATTTAATACACCAATGTTATATGCTATTGGATTTGTGTTTTTATTTACAGTAGGTGGATTAACAGGAGTTGTACTAGCAAATGCTAGTTTAGATATAGCATTCCACGATACTTATTACGTAGTAGCTCATTTTCATTACGTTTTATCTATGGGTGCTGTATTTGCATTATTTGCTGCTTGATATTTTTGATCACCAAAAGCAGATGGATTGACATACAATGATAAAAAAGGTAGATTACACTTCTGAGGTTTATTTATAGGTGTAAATATTACCTTTTTACCTATGCATTTTTTAGGTCTACAAGGAATGCCTAGAAGAATTGCTGATTATCCTGATGCATTCGCAGGTTGAAATTTAATTGCAAGTGCAGGATCCATTTTATCTGTAGTTATGACAGCCTATTTTATATCATTAATTTGTGATAAATTTGAACAAGGTAAAGAAGCACCTAGAGACGGTTGAGCTAAAGATGAATATATTGAGGATGTATTATCTTGAACAGATAATGCTAAATTAAGTAAAAATATTGAATGAAGTGTTAACTCACCACCTCATTTTCATACTTTTAATAAATTACCTATTCAATCTTAATTTTATATTAAATTGATTATATCTAATATATATTTAAATTTTTTTAAAATTAAACATAATTGATATAATAATTTAATATTATATAAAAAAAAATTATGTAATAACTAATGTTATTTTTTTTGAGAAACAAATATATATTAAAATTATAATATAATATCTGTAATAAATGTGTAGAATATATATATATATATATATAATATATAAAATATAAATAAATGTTTAGTGTTAAATATAATAAAGAAAAGAGAAATTAATTTAAAAGGTAAAATATATATATATAATACTATTAATAAATATATAAATTAAAAATAAGTAAATATTAATATTATATTAATATTAAAAATAATGGTATAATATAAACAATATATAGGTTCAATTCCTATATTTCTTAAATGCTAATAGTAGCTATTCTAACATTATTATTAGCGGTAACTCCAAGCATAAAAAAAAATTATAATTATTTATCTGATTATATAAAATTTAATAGAATCGTTTTCATCATATTTATTTTATCATCATATCTAGCATACAACGTATTAAATGTTGATGCAATAGCGGAAGGTGTAGGAATATTTGGTGGCGTTTTCAAAATAACAGTATTGTCACAGGTTTTTGACATAATATTATGTATAATAGGGGCTCTTGTTGTAATATTAACATGTTTTGCTCCTTATCATTATAAAGTGTATGATGATACTAAAGTAATGAAGTATTTTATGAATACCGATAGTGATAAAAATTTAATGAATAGAGCCATTATATTTAAAAATTCATTTAAAGATTATTATTATTATAAATTAATTAAATTTTATGATTATAATGATTATAATAATAAATCAAATATTTATATTATGTTTATAAATATATTAAAAAAAATATCAAGTTATATACCTGATATACAAATTAAATCTCCTTTTTTATTAGAAAAAAAATTATGATATCCTAAATTAGAAGTGAAAGAATTTAGTTTTCTATTATTATATACTGTTGTAGGTGCTTCACTTTTAATTTCATCTAATAATTTAGTTTCATTATATTTATCTTTAGAAGTACAAAGTTTTACTTTATATATTATATCTGCATCCCAAGTTAGATCCTTTAGAGGTACAAGTGGTGGTTTAAAATATTTCCTATTAGGTGGTTTATCATCTGGATTTATATTATTAGCTTGTAGTTTATTATATGCATACACAGGAACATTAAATATTGAAAATATATTTAATATTTATTCAGATACTAGTATTAATTATATTCTTGATCCTTGTTTATTAATATTATTTGCTGGTCTATTATTTAAAATATCTGCTGCTCCTTTCCATAATTGAGCACCAGATGTTTATTCAGATGTTCCTACATATACTACTACTTGATTAATCGTAATAGCTAAAGTATCTCTCCTTGGCTTTATGTTTTTACTTGTTCATAATATTTATTCTGCATTAAATCTTAATAGTTTAAGTTCTTTAGATCAATTTTATTCATTAAAAAATGATTTATATATCGAATCTAATATAAAATCCATAAGTGGTATTAATACTGATTTTGTATATAATTATGATACATCTATATTAAATAATTTTATTTCTTTCATTTATATATATGGTAATATACCATTTTATATATGAAATTCTTCTTATTCTAGCTTAGGTTTATGAACTAATATTATTACAATTTCTGCTTTATTATCTTTAATTATAGGTACTATAGTAGGTTTAAACCAATCTAGAATTAAAAGACTATTTGCTTATAGTACTATAGCTCATATAGGATTTTTATTATTAGCATTGTCTTTAAACACAGTATCAGGTACAGATGCATTTATTTTTTATTTAATTCAATATTCTTTTACTAATTTAAATTTATTCTTTATAATTGTAGCATGAGGTTATCTCTATAGTAAATATTATTTAGAAAAAGAATTTGTACCTATTAGATTTTTAAAAATTAACCCTTTTTCTTGAAAAGATACTTATATTGATCCTACTATTTATGATTATGGTCAATTTATTAAAAAAAAATTAATAGAAGAAAGCTTTGCTAATGGACATACTTACCCATATAAACATTTAAAAGTTAATACTATAAATTATCATTTATCTATTTCACATGATGATTCTTATTATGACTTTGATACTGAAGATACTGAATGATTATATACTCCTGTACCTTTTTTAACTAATCTTAAAGGTATGCACTTTAGAGACCCATTCTTAGCTTTCTGTTTAACTATTACTCTACTTTCTTTAGCTGGTATTCCACCAATGATTGGGTTTTTTGCTAAACAACAAGTTTTATTGGCTTCTTTACAATCTGATTTTTACTTTATTTCTATCATAGCTATTGCAACTAGTGTTATTGGTGCTGCTTATTATTTAAGAATTATTAAGTTTATTTATTTTTATGATGAAGTTTTTATCCCTTATTATTTAGCTAATACTTTAAATTCTAATGATTCATCTAGCATGACTAAGAATCCTATTTTTTTTGAACAACCTTATATTAATAATCAAACAATACCCATGTTACCTAGTAATAGTTTAAGTCTTATTATTGCCATTTTAACTAATATTTCATTATTTTATTTTATTAAACCTTATCTTTTAATTAATATTATTAATATAATAACTATGCCTTTGTTCTTATCCTAATTAACAATATTTTTATTTATACTGTTATTTTTTTTTATAAAAAAAAATAATTTAATATAATTATATAAATTATTTTTTTTTTATAAAATTTAATATTTAATTTTTTATTGCGAGTCTAGATAATTTATTATATATTTATATATACGCATGATTGTCTTTATATTATAAATTCTATTTTTATATTATTTCATGTTTTTATTTATTTATACTATAGATTTTTATACTAGATAAATAGTATTAACCATTTAATTATATATATAATGAATATACTTTTTTTAATTTTAAAATTTATTAAAAATAATAATACATCTATTAATTATATATTTAAATTAATATTAGGAGTTTCTATTATAAATTATGTTAAGGAGAATATTGATTATGGTGTATTTTTTATGAAAAGAGGTTTTGATTACTATCATGATAAATATAAAAATGATGATTTTTATGATAGAAGAAGACCAATACAAAAATGAATTAAGAATGTACCACCTTCAGATGAAGATCCTAATACAATAGAACCAGAGGAACCTAAGGATGAGGAAGAAAAAAAAGAATGCAGAGAAGATGAAGATACTAAAGCAGAAAAACCTACTGATAAGGATAAAAAATCAGAAAGTACTGATGAAAATTCGGGAGATAATAATGGAAACTCAGGAGATAAAAAGAAACCTGGAGATAATAGTGATAATATTATGGATAATAGTAAAGATACATTAGATAATAATATAAATAAATCAGGTGAAAATGATTTTAATAATATTAGTACAGGTGAAAATAATGAATTTATATGAAATTCTGATATATCCAATTTAGATAATGAATTAGATTCATTAAATGCCTGAGGTTGTATAGAAATAACACCTGATTTAAGTTGATGAATGTTGTTGGATTTAAAAATAGAAACAATATATAAATCATTAGATTTCTTTAGTTATACAATTAATTTAGATTTAAATAGTTACCCTTTGTTTAGTTCTATAATGTTCGATGCATTTAAATTTTCAGATGCACCTTTAGCTTGAGGGTTATATTTCCAAGATGGTGCTAGTCCTTCATTAGAAGGTATTGTAGATTTACATAATAGAATTATGTTTTATTTAGTAGTAATACTATTTGGGGTAACATGAGTATTATTATCTATAATGTGAAATTTTAACAAATCAAATAATAAATTAGTATATAGATATTTAAATCATGGTACATTAATTGAATTAATATGAACTGTAGGACCAGCTTTAGTATTAGTTGCTATTGCTTTTCCTAGTTTTAAATTATTATATCTTATGGATGAAGTAATTGATCCTGCTATGACAGTTAAAGTAACAGGTCACCAATGATATTGAGAATATGAATATGCTGATTTTTTAAATGAAGAGAATGAATCTATTAATTTTGATTCTTACATGAAAGATGAAGCTAGTTTAGAAATGGGTGAATTACGATTATTAGAAGTAGATAATTCTGTTGTTTTACCTATAGATACTCATATACGATTCATTATCACAGGGGCAGATGTTCTACATTCTTGAGCTGTACCAGCTTTAGGTATTAAAGTAGATGCTTGTCCTGGTAGATTAAATCAAGCTTCAGTTATTATTGAAAGAAGTGGTCATTTTTATGGTCAATGTTCTGAAATTTGTGGTGTTTTACATTCTAGTATGCCTATTAAAATAGAAGCAGTAGAAGTAGAAAAATTCTTTTCTTGATTACTAGAACAGTAATATTATATATAAATATAGTTACTATATTTATATATAATACTATTAATTATATATATGTAAAAAATTAAAAAAAAATTTTTGCTATAAATTATATAATAGTGATTGACATATTCAATCTTGAAAAAAAATCTGAATATAAATATTATATAAATATAAAATTCTATTATATAAACCATATTAAATAAAAAAAATATTAATATAATCAAAAAAAAAATAAAAATAAAAGTCGTTATTGCTTAATGGAAAAGCAGAGCACTGTTAATGCTCTTATATAGGTTCGATTCCTATTAACGACTCGTTATTATAGTAACATATAATAACGACTCGTTAATATAGTAACATATAATAACGAGTGTTGCGAAAAAATCCAATTTAAATTTAAAATTGGTATAAAAAATATAAAAATGATTAAAATAAAATAAAAAAATAAATATATTTTACAAGTTAAAAAAAAAGCACATATTGTTAATTAAATTAAGCTAAGCTAATTATAAAAATAACCAACCCCAGCAAGCGAACTAAATAAATAATACGCTAGCAGAGCCGCAGATTAGTGAGACTGAAATTAAAAACAGTAAAGTAAAAAAAAAAAATTTTTATAAGATAAATATATTAAAGAATTTAACATTATATTTTTTATTGCAAATAGCTGGAAGAATATTGCAGTATTTGATGATGGTTCTGAATGAACGCTATTTAGAGGCTTTAATACATGCGAATCGTACGTCCTTAAAATACATTAATTAAATATAACAGAGTATATATATACAAAGATCACAAAGGTGATAATAAATATGAATAATAAATATTATATTGTTGATAAAGGTTAATATTAATATAAATTAATATAATAATGTGGTATATATGTATATTAATTTATATTAATATGGTATATATGTATATACTTAAAAGTAAACTGTTAAATATAGTTAAATATGGAAAAGGAAGTGGTGAACTGGTGAGTAGAAACAGGAACGTTACCCCAAAATAAGGTTAAATACCTTATAATTGTCAATATGAAAAAAAAAACATAAGACCAAAGAATAGTATTCGTTTTGGGATTGGCCTGGCTTGGGGAGGTAGTAGGAGAGGTAATAGCTCAACTAGCCTGTGAACCGTAGTCGCATCTTTGGAGGATGAACGACCACATTGGCGATGAAATAACAGCCTAGCCTATAAAAAGGGGCCTGCAGTAAGGAATATTGGTCAATGGCCGCAAGGTCGAACCAGCCAACTAAAGGGGTGAAAAAAAACGCTTGATGTGTGCTATATTATATATGGTAAAACCCTAAAGGAGAGAGGATGATGACGGTATCTTATATTTTTGAAATAAATGAAGGATAAAACCTGATTTAATTAAAAAATGTATCGTTTTTGTTCATATAATTTACACTTAAGTTATTGTCAAAAGGATGTAAATATACTGATTATATAATATAATATATATATTTTCACCGATGTATATAATATAAAGTATAATACAAATAAACATCAAAAATTTATATATAGCCAAGGAGTATATTTGGAATATATATGACTAACTATAAAAATAAATATACGCTCGATCTATTTAGTCTTGGCTAATACACGTGCCAGCAGCCGCGGTAATACGTGTGAGGCGAGCGTTATTCGTCTTTAATGGGTCTAAAGGGTACGTAGGCGGTATATATAATCTTATAATATATCACATGAGCGTGAATTTGATATTTATATACTAGAGTTTGAAGGGAGTAACAGACACGACAAGAGTAGTGTAGCAATACCGGTATACTTGAAGGGTCGCATAGCGGCGAAGGCGTGTTACTATGTAAGACTGACGCTGAGGTACGAAGGCATGGGTATCGATCGGGATTAGAGACCCCAGTAGTCCATGCAGAAAACGATGTATGCTGTTGTGTAAAAGTAATTATTGAAGAGTTTATAGTTTTAATCTTTTTTGATGGAATTATTCTAGTATCATAAAAATATTAATGGAGAGTATTTTTATGAGAAAAAGTAAGATAGAATATCAGGAGGGGATATAAATATACAATAAGTTAATGCACGTATAAGTGAAGGTGTTAAGCATACCACCTGGGGAGTATGGTCGCAAGGCGGAAACCCAAATCATTAGACGGCCCACAGAGACCAGCAGTGAAGCATGTTGTTTAATACGATAACCCTCGTACAACCTTACCACTTCGTGAATAGATTTCGTAAGATTAACAATTACAGGTGTTGCATGGCTGTCTTCAGTCCGTGTCGTGAGACGTATGGTTAATTCCACTCAAACGGGCGCAATCCCCCTTCTGTCAATCAATACTTAAAGTTGACTTTTTTAGTTAAATATGCATCAAATATTATATAATATTCATATATTACATTAGTATTGTCTAATAAAATATTTTATATTCAATATAGAAATAAATAACTAAATAATTTTTTGGTAAAAAAGAAGAACACCTAAATATTAGGATATGGATTATGGAAAAAAATAATGTAATTAATAGTAATTAATTATTTTTGGATATTTTCCATGGTGTTTAAATTGGGGACTAAGACAAGTCGTTATGGCCCTAATGAAGTGGGCTATCAGGACGTGCTACAAGTTTCTTAACAAAGGGAAGCAATGAAATAAAAGTCGGAGCTAATCCTATAAAATAAGAAAAATTTTATGTACTAATTGTAGTCTGAAACTCGGCTACATGAAGAAGGAATTGCTAGTAATCGTAAATCAGAACATTACGGTGAATGAAACATCTGGGGTGTACTAACCACTCGTCAGGCGGGGAAAGGTGTATGTGCAGGAAGGGTTTTATGCTTGGAGGTGTAACTTTAATCTAAATATTAAGGTAATTATTATATTTAACCGATATTTATAATTTATCCTTGTTTATTTATTTGTACCCATTTTATTTAAGAATAAGAATATATAGGTAGATATATTTATTTATTAACGAATAATTAACTTTATTAATTTATTTTAATTTAGTTTAAGGGTTCTTTATCTTATTTAAATGTATAGTTTATAATCTAAACTACTTTAATTTATGATAAAAAAAGGGGAAAATCATTAGCACTATGATTTTAGATTCCAATGTGAAAATTTTAATGTATGACATCAATTTCTGTTAAGTCGAAATATGGTAGTTGTAGGGGAACCTGCAGCTGAAGAATAGACCAACATAATTTTATCTCCTATGGGAATGATTCTCATTTGGTATGAGAGATGGGCTGTAAACTCATTGGATAAAACCATAGGCGGTTCAATTCCGTCCATTCTCACTTATTATTATATATAATATATTATTAATTATTAATATAGATTAACATAATACCATGTATATTTAATTTTATTAAAAATCTAATAAATTTATTAAAATATAAATAATATTTTATTTTAATTATAATAAAGACCGTTTATATAGTATAAATAACTCCACTTCACTCCAATAAAAATATAAAAATAAAATTAAATATAATTCTTTAATTTTATTTTTATATTTTTAGATAGTGGGGTTAATATTATAAGGCACAACATATAGTATATAACGTATGAAATTATTCGAATTAATAAATATAGTTAATGCAAATATAAAAGGTAAATCAAAATATAGATTTAACAAATCACAAAATATAGAATCAATATTAAATCAAGAGAATTTAGAAACAAAACTCAATAATATGAGTATATCGGATACTAATAGTATTCATGGTCAAAAAGAAAATATATTTTATCAATCAGTAAATAAAGGACCTAGTTCTAGTACTACTTATAATCAAGTTAGTACTAGTTCAAATATCCCTTGTAATCAGTCCCATGAGATTCCAACTCTGGCACCGCTTACAAAAAATCTACAAAAATTAGCAGATGATAATTATTTAGTTAATGAATTTATAGAAAAAATGTATAATAATAGAGGAATGGCTAGAGGAATAGGAAAAATATTTAGTTTTCTTACTGATCCAGTATTAATGAATAGTACAGTTGATAGTGCTATGAGTAGTTTATCATTTAGAGGAGGGCTTATAAGTGAAGTTTTTTTAAGTAGTGCTATTATTATGATGTTTAATGATTTTACTATACCTACTGGTGTAGTATTTGAATCATTATTTACATACAATTATGTAATAACTGCGCATTTTGATCTAATGAATGCATGATTAGCAGATAGATTAAATGATTGTACTGTTTCAACTCAATTTCCTGATGCTTATAATAAATCTAATTTGAATTTTATGAATAAATTAAAAAATTCAATGTGTGCTTATGGTGATGCTCTTCTATGCGATAGATATTCAGTATTAAGTGAATTAGAAGATAGAGGTCTTTTAAACAAAACTTATTTAAATACTGATAAAATTAAGTCTATATTAGATGAAAGAACTAGAATAAGTAAAATTAGGTATTTCCCTACTGATTTTCATAGGGACCCCTATTCTTATTTTTATCCACCAGCTCAACCTAGTTCACCTATACTAAGTGATTCCAGTGAGGAATGAGCACGTTATATTCATAAATTAGTTAATCAAGCAGGATCTCCTAGCTCTATTTTTTCTCAACCTAGAGGTAGATCCTCTATGGATATGGATATAGATTAATAACAGTTACTTTTAAGTTAGTAATTGTTATTTTATTATATTCATTATTTTATCATTTTTATTTATTATTTAATTAATTAAATAGTAATTTTTAAAAACTTTTTTTTATATTTATTACTTGTTTGTTGTCGTAGTAAAAATATAAAATATAATTATTAAAAATTATAAAAAGATTAATAATTTGCTTTTAAATCCTTATATTAATTTAAAAATTAATATAAGGATTAATAGATTGGATATGGGTTTAATATATTACACTCCCTTAATAGAGATAAAATATATTTTAGCCGTACTAGCGTTTATAGCGGGGTTATGCGTAATTACAACTAAAAATGCAATTATATCTGTATTTAACTTAATTGTTTTATATATATTAGTTGCATTTTATCTAATTCATATAGGAATAACATATATAGGAATTTCCTATGTAGTTGTATACATAGGAGCAATAGCTATATTATTTTTATTTGTAATTATGATGATAGATGTAGAGGTTATAGAAAAAAAAAATAATAATTACCTTCTTTTATTATTTTTTTTATTAGGGGGATTTTTATATACATTAAAAAATATTTTATATAATCTGGGATTATTAAAAATTAAAAATATTTTTTATAAAGAAGAAATAAAATATTTTTCTGATTTTGAGAATGATATTTTATTTAGTACTATAACACAAATATATAATAATGAAATGAATTTATTAACAAATCCTATTTTTGAAAAAGGGATAAAAAATACCATTATTGAAGAAGGAATTAATAATTATAATTATTATAAATCTAATTTAAATTTAAACTATCAATTAGATATTAGTACTATATCTAATTGATTATCTATTTTAAAGAATAAGAGTTTTACTAATAACGATATTCTTTTTAATAATCTTGATTATACTATTCAATCTAATCAAACTAATATATTACTAATAGTACCTGATTGAGACTCAGCTTTTAGTAATATATCTCAAATATCTGCTGTAGGTGAAGTTCTTTATTCTACTTATAATGCTTATATTTATATTGTTAGTATAATACTACTATTAGCTATGTTAGGTGCTATTATTTTAACTGCTGATTATAATCAAGAAACTAAATTTCTTACTATAGTAAGAAAAAATATAAAAACTAGTAATATATTTTCACCTTTATTTTTAATTTATAATTTATTTACTAGTTATATTTTTATAAATCCATTTTATAAAAATAAAAATATAAAAAACAATTTATATAGTGGATCTTTATTTGGTATTACTCCATTTTATGAAAATATAAATAATAATATTGTTCAATCTGAAAATATTATTGGTAATTTACCTTTCTATATTGTTTCTAATATTATTATAGGACTACTATTATTAACCATTAATTATTACTTTTCTATTAGTGTTAAATATTTAGATAAAGGAGGTGGTTTTGAGTGTGGTTTTACTAGTTTTATACAAACGAGAGAACGATATAATATAGCTTTTTATAGAGTTTCACTTTTATTCTTAGTTTTTGATCTAGAAATTATTTTAGCTTTTCCCTTCCCTGCTATATTACAAAAAGATGAAAATTTAGGTAAAAATAATATATTAGTATTTTTATTTGTTTTAATTGTAGGATTTATTTATGAATTAAAAGAAGGTGCTTTAAATATTGTTAAAACTACACAGTCTATTGAAGTTAAAGTTATTGATGAATAATATATAAATATTATATATTATTCATTATATTACTATTAATAATATTTAGTTATTTAATAAGAAATAATATTTAATAATATTAAACATAAACAGTGAAGTGTAAATAATTTTAGGATATATATAAATACAATACATATTAATTTATATTGTATTTAGTTGTCCGTTTAAAAAAAAAATAATTCAATTATTTTAAAAAATAATATAAATTATGATTATATATTACATATTAACATAGTTTAAAAAAAAAATACTATAATATATATAATTATCTATTGAAATAAATATAGTAGTATATAAAAACTATAAATCTAAATATTAAAAATAAAATAAATGTTAGAATTATATAAAATATTAGAAATATTAGTAGTTTTAGTACCAGTATTAATGGCAGTAGCATTTGTTACAATAGCAGAAAGAAAGGTGATGGCAGCAATGCAACGTAGATGTGGTCCTAATGCTGTAGGGTATTGAGGAATATTACAACCTTTTGCTGATGCATTAAAATTATTATTTAAAGAAATAATAATACCTAGACAAGCAAATAGTTTTTTATTTGTTATAGGACCATGCATAACATTAATATTTGCATTATTAGGTTGAGCAATAATACCATTTGGAGAAGGATTAGCTATATTTGATTATGATTTAGGTATATTTTTTGCATTAGCAGTATCATCTATAGGGTCATATGGTATATTAATATCAGGGTGATCTGCTAATTCAAAATATAGTTTTATGGGTGCTATACGATCAACAGCTCAATTATTATCATATGAGTTAGTTTTTTCGTCTATAATATTAATTATAATATTATTTTCAGGTTCATTTAGCTTAACTTATATAGTAGAATGTCAACAAGCTGTCTGAAATATATTCCCTCTAATGCCTATTGCATTAATGTTTTTTATAGCAATTTTAGCTGAAACTAATAGACCTCCTTTTGATTTACCAGAAGCTGAATCAGAATTAGTAGCTGGGTTTATGACTGAACATGGTGCATCTATATTTGTTTTCTTCTTTTTAGGTGAATACTCGTCATTAATATTAATGTCTAGTTTTATGGTTGTATTCTTTTTAGGAGGACATCATTGTCCTAATTTATATGGTATCATTATAGACCCTTTTATATGAACATATTATTACTTAGTAGAAAATTTAGCACCGTTTTATACTCAAATTTATGAATATTTAAATATGGATAATTTAATTTTAACTACTAATAAATATAATTCATTTAAGTTAGTTCTACCTATTAATTTTGTAGAATTAACTAGTTATTTTACTCAATTCGATAGTAAAGATACTATATCTGTTTTTATTAATATTTTAATAGATAAATCATATGGTTCTTTTATTTTAGGTATTAAAATTATAATTGTTGTATTTTTTTATATATGAGTCAGAGCATCCTTCCCTAGACTCAGATATGATCAACTTATGTCTTTATGTTGAAAAGAATTACTACCTTTAGTATTTGCTTATTTAATTTTAAGTATATGTTTATTTTATTCTTTAGATATGTTACCTTTTGGTATTAAATTCTAATTAATGTTAAATATTTATATTTCTATATCAATTTATTTTTTTTTTATTTATACACCTATATCATATCACTATCACTATAGTTATTTTTTTTTTAGATTTAACGATTATTTATTTAAAGTGGAGACCAGAGGATAATTCCAATCCTAAAATTAAATAGTTATGGTTGTGTGTTTGGTTTATTTTTTTTTTCCTTACATATACTTTTTATAAAGCTCTACTCTATATTAAATATATAATATTAAATATATTTAAGAAATATTATTCTTATAAAAAAAAATAAAAAAATAATAAAAAAATAATAATAAAATGAAATATAATAATAACTATTCTCTTCTCTACATATAGATATAGAGTAGAGTACTAGTAATGTAGATAAAAAAATTATATAAATAGATTATATAATAATATAAAATATATAAGTAAATTATATATTAATGGTCTTTAGTGACACATTCTTCTCTTTACTGAGAAAAATTAATTATTATTATTATTTATATAAATATGTATCAAGAAGAGTATATCAACTATTATAATGTATCATCCATTTTTTCCCCTATGGCACAATTTGAAATAAAACCATTTTTTGGTAATTTATTAGGTTTAAATCATACACCATTTGCTTATTTTACAAATATAACTGTTTACATAGTATTAGTATTAAATTATATATTATTATTCTATGTTTATGGAGCTTTTAAAGAAAATATAAAACTCAACAGATGAAGTTTTAGTACTGAAGCAATATATTTTACAATATATAATATGGTATTAAGCCAAATAGGAATAATTGTAGGATTATATTTTTTTGTATTAATTTTTGTATTATTTATATATATATTATTTAGTAATTTAATGGGATTAATACCATATAATTTTGCTACTACAGCACATTTATTAAGTACATTAAGTATGAGTTCAAGTATCTGATTTGGAGTCACTATATTAGGTCTTGTTTTACATGCTTTAAAATTTTTTGTACTATTTGCACCTGAAGGTACACCTATATTATTAGTACCAATATTAGCATTAATTGAACTAATATCTTATATAGCTAAAGGTTTAAGTTTAGGTATAAGATTAGGTGCTAATCTAATATCTGGTCATTTATTATTATTAATATTGGCTGGTTTCGGATTTTTAAGTTTAACTGCTATTATTGGTATTAAATTAACAGGCGGACTAGTAGCTATTGGTTTAATTACTGCTATCTCTGGTTTAGAATTAGCTATAGGTGGTATACAAAGTTATGTATATAGTATATTAAGTTCTTCATATATAAAAGATTCTGTAAGTTTACATTAATATATAATTATATATATAATTATATAAAATTAATTTTTTAAATTACTAATAAATAAACGAGCAAAGGCAAAGCAAAATTATTTATGATAATATACGACTAATTAAAATAAAATCAAAAAAAAAGAAAAGATAAATTATATAATATTAATATATATTATAATTCACATAAAGTAATTATTTAGCTATTAATTAATACTAAAAGGTATAATTATTTTTAGAAAATTAACACTAAGTATTTATAACATACAGTGGAAAGTCCATATGATATTATTTAGTGTAATAATTGTTAAAATCAAATAAATATTGAATATATAAAGAAATAGATATATTAATTATAATTAAAAACAATACTTGCAAGTATTGTTTTTAATTAATTATAATAGATTATACTATTATAAATTAAAATAATATTTAAATGTTAAAGTATAATATAAATAATTAACTAAATTAAATTAGTGTATAATACAGGAACAGGCTTATAATTTTCTTTTAGATACCTATTGTATTAATTAAAAAATAATTATATTAAATAATACAACATTAATTAAACAACTATTTTTAGTGATCTTGTAATGATTATTAAAAATTACAAACTTTATATATTAATCACATTAGTATTAAAGTAATAATATTAATATATTAATATATTAATATATTAATATACTATAGTATATATAGAAAAAATAAAAAAGAATAGAATTAAATTAATTTTAATTTTTATTTAAATTTTAGATATTATAATAAGTTAATCATATTAATAAGTGATAGGATTAGATTAACATAAAAATTTAATCTAAAATATGAAAATGTAAATTCTGTCATATAGCTAATCTTGTTCAGCTATCAGGGTATATTTTTATAATATATTAAATATAATGAGAATTTTAAAAAAAAATCCAATTTTAACTATATATAATAGCTATTTAGTAGATAGTCCACAACCATCTACAATTAGTTATTTATGAAATTTTGGTAGTTTATTAGGTTTATGTTTAACTAGTCAAATTGTTAGTGGTATAATTTTAGCAATGCATTATCAAGGTTCAGCTAGCTTTGCTTTTTTATCTGTAGAACATATAATGAGAGATGTACAAAATGGATGATTAATACGAATGATTCATGCTAACATTGCATCCTTCTTTTTTATATGTGTATATTTACATATAAGTAGAGGTTTATATTATGGAAGCTATAGATCACCTAGAATAGGTGTATGAGTTATAGGTACTATAATATTCTTCTTAATGATGGCTACAGCATTTTTAGGATATGTATTACCTTATGGACAAATGAGTTTATGAGGTGCAACAGTTATAACAAATCTATTGTCAGCGATACCTTGATTAGGTAAATCATTAGTTGAATTTGTTTGAGGTGGATTTTCTGTAAATTCAGCTACAATTAATAGATTTTTTTCATTGCATTTTACATTACCTTTTATATTAGCTGCTTTAGTGGCTGGTCACTTATTATATTTACATATAAGTGGTTCATCTAATCCTATGGGTACTACTTCTAATGCTGATAGAACAGCTTTTCACCCTTATTTTAGTTTTAAAGATATAGTTACTGTATTTTTATTCTTTATAGTATTCACAGTAATAGTATTTTTTGCTCCTGATTTATTAGGACATTCTGATAATTATATTGAAGCTAATTCTATGCAAACACCAGCATCAATTGTACCTGAGTGATATCTTTTACCTTTTTATGCTATTTTAAGATCAATCCCTAATAAATTATTAGGTGTAATAAGTATGTTTGTTGCTATATTAATATTATTAATATTACCATTTACTGATACTAGTAATATTAAAGGAAGTAACTATAAACCATTATTTACATTTGCTTTTTGATTATTCGCTTTAAACTTCTTAGTTTTAATGTGACTTGGTAGCTGTCATGTAGAGGCACCTTTTATCATAGCAGGTCAACTAGCAACTGTTTATTATTTTGCTCATTTCTTATTAATTTTACCTATTTTAGGTTTTCTTGATAATGTTTTAAGTTTATTAGCTATTTATTGAAATGCCTCTTTTATTAAAAAAAAATCATAGTTTAATCTATTATTTTTTTTATATAGAATATATTATTTATAACATTAATAAATTTTAATTAATTTATTAATATTATATTATAATAATAATAGAAATAGTAATAACTACTATTTCTATTTTATAGAAGATATATATATATATAATATATATATAAACAAATAACAATTATTTATATTATTATAATTAATTTTATTAATACTTGTTTTTCTGTATTGGTATAGTTTAAGTGGTTAAAACGGTTGTCTCATATACAGCAGCTATTGGTTCGATTCCATTTACCAATATTATATATTATAATAATATATATTAATTATCTATTTGTATTATTAAATAATAATTATATTAGGCCTTATCGTCTAATGGCTAAGACGCAGCGCCTTCAATGCTGTTATACGGGTTCGAGTCCCGTTAGGGCTATATATAGTATATATGGTATAAATATATACTATATATTTTATAAAAAAAATACATTATATAAATACTATTTATAATATATAGTATAAGCCTATTTCGCTTAATTGGTAAAGTCCCTGTTTTGTAATCAGGATATGGGGGTCCGAGTCCCTCAGTAGGTAAATTAATTAATTAATTTTAAATTAATTAATTAATAAAAAAATAAATTTTATTTTTTTTTTGAATATATAATATATATTTAGCCTTTATAGGGCTATAGCTTAACGGTTAAAGCTTGCCACTCATAATGGCATGATATGGGTTCAATTCCTTTTAGCCTTATAGATTTCATTTTTTATCTTTACTTTATATTATTTATTTCATATTCTTATTTAGAATAGTGTTTTTTTATTATTTATACCTACGTGCTGGAATTGGTAGACAGGGCAGACTTAAGATTTGCTATTTTTTAATGTAAGGGTTCAACTCCCTTCGTAGGTACCTGATAAGTAGTTGTAAATAATTACTTATCTCAATTAATGTATTAAAATAGTTTTAATACATTAAAACCAAATTTTCTATGATTTTATTTTATTTTATATTTATATTATATTTCTATTGTTATTATTCTATGATTGAATGTCGGATAGTAACACAATTGGTAGTGTATCTACTTTGGGAGTAGGAGGTTGTTAGTTCAAATCTAACCTATCCGAATGGGTCATATCCGACCTTATTAAGTATAATTAGATTTTAAAATAATATACTTAATATTTTCAAAAAAAAAGAAAAAAGATATTATTATCTAAAAAAGATATTATTATCTACTGTATATTTATTCTCTGTTAAGATTTAGTTAAGAATAGAGATTAATCTCTATTTTTAACTAAAAAAAAAAGGTAGGATAACTGCATATCCTATATTTATATATAATTAATAATGATAAAAAAAATAAAAGAACCACCGGTTTACACAGGTAAACCAGCCGTAACTAATACAGAATTGCAAAATATATTTAAAGTCGCTGATCGTTCAGATTTAAATAAATTTTACAAGTTAATTGAAAATGCAAAAGAGCATGTAGCTAATCAAATAAAATCAGGAGTTAAATTTACAGATGAAGATTATCAAGTCTTAGCTGATAGTGTTAATTTACAACTAAAGAATTCAAAAGTACTATTAGTTCAAACTCATAAGGATATGTTTAAATATCAACAGAATCACCCTAATCCTAAAGTAGGTGATATACAAGGTTTAAATCCAGATTTTAATCTTTTTTTATTAGCAACTAAGCAGAGAAATAAGGAAAAAGATGACCTTTTATTTAAGACAACTAATCTTACACCTAATGATGAACGATTAGTTGGATTAAATGAAGAGGATATAACTAAAATTAAGAATGTAATTGATTATAGTAATAGTATTTCTAAATATTTCAAAGACAAAAGTAAAAAAAATGAAATATTACCTAGAGATTTAAATACTATTATTGATAGAAATAATACTAAGCTTAATAAAGAAGGTTTATCAGATAAATTTCATTATGTTTTAAATAGACCAACTACTAGTTATGGTGACTCTATAAGCAATAAACCTATACTTTGTTTAGAGAGAAAGCCAGAGCCAGTACCAGTACCAATTATAGAAGAATTGGTTGTACCAGTTATGAATAAAGGAAAAGGAAAAGAAATAGATACTTTACATGAAAATGTATCTGATCATGATCCAGTTATGAATAAAGGAAAAGGAAAAGAAAAAGAATTTATTAGTGAAAATGTATTGGATATTGCTCCAGTTATAAATAAAGGAAAAGGAAAAGAAATAGAATATCAAAATATTTATGAGGTATGAGATCCAAATTATAAAGAGAAGAAGATATATAGTGCTCCAACAACATCTACATCTACATCTAATATTGATTATTATATAAATAGTGTTCCAACAACATCTACATCTACATCTAATATAGGTTTTAACACTAAATCTAATATTAAGAATAATATTTTAAGTTTAACAGAAGAAACGAGAAATTCTAGATCTAATTCTGTATCTAGTGTTAAATCTGATTCAAATTCTAATCCTATTTCAAAATCTAATTCAAATTCAAATCCTATTTCAAATACTAATTCAATTTCTATATCTAAAAATAATAATAATACTGATTCTATTATTAATAATAAACCTGAATCAGTTATTAATATTAAATCTAATTCTAATTCTGTATCTAGTATTAAATCTGAATCTATTATTAATACCGATCCTAATATTAAATCTAGATCTAATTCTGTATCTAGTATTAAATCTGAATCTGTATATAATGTAAGACCTGAGTCAATTTCTAATTCAAATACTAATCCTAATCCTAGTACTAATCCTATTTCTAGTCTTAATACAAATTCAAATACTATTTCAAAATCTAATTCAGTGTCTAATCCTAATCCTAATCCTAATATTAATTCTGATTCTAATACAAATTCAAATCCTAATCTTAATTCAATTTCTAATTCTAATGTTGTATCTAGAATAAGAAATGAAGCTGTATCTAGTGTAAGACCTGAAGTAGTATCTAGTGCAAGACCTGAGTCAGTATCTACAGTAAGACCTATTACCTTTAGGAAAAATATTTTTTTTAAAAAAGAAAATATCTCTGAACCAGAACCAATTGTTATGGCACCTCGTTATAATACAGGAACAATAATGCATGATTGATCAGATTATGAATTTTGAAAAAAAGCACCTTGATTTAAGTATCCATCTAGTGTAAAATCAGATAGAACTGGTATTAATAATAATAATAATATTAATAATAATAATAGTGGTATAGACAATAATAATAATAATATTAGTTCTACAAATAAAATTACTCCAATTAAGTCGTATGCTAATGTTGTTAAACAAAATCCTATAACAACTAATAGTAATACAAATAAAAATGATAAAGAAGAACCATATTTTTTATATAGTGTAAAAGAATATGATTTTGATTTTAATTTTAATTTAAATTTTGATTTTAATATTAATTGATCTTATATTATATTAATTATATGTAATATACCTAGAATTATTATGTTTATAGTTATACTTATATCTATGAAGAGGGAAATTGAAATATGATGATCATGTTTTCGTTATGAAATTTATAATTGTCCTGAATCTAAGGAGTATATTTTATATAAGAAATATATAACTAATAATATAACTTATATAAATAATTTATATGAAAATAAATTTAATTATAAATTATATAAAAATATACGTATATTAGCTAAAATTAAAAAAATAACAAAAAAAAATCTAAAAAAAATTAATAGATTATATTTAAAAAAGAAATTTAAGTAAAATAAAAAATTTTTTTATATTGGTAAATATATTGAGTTAATAAAAAATTATATTAATATGTAAAATTAAAAAAAAAATTATATTTTATTTTCTATATTAAAAATTATCTTTAAATTAAAAATAAAATATTTAGTAGCCTTTTATAACAAATTTAGTCTATTTTATTTATATATTATAATATTTATAAAATAAACATGTTGTTATAACAAAAAATAACAATTTTAAATTAAATTAAAATATAGGATTAATATTAATATAAATTTAATATCTTGAATCTGATTTATTTATGAATATAAAACTAAGTAAAATATTTATGAAATAATTTAAAATTTTATAATTAAATAGTATGTATATTATGATGATAATCTAAATTTAAATTATAAGGCATGATATTAATATTAATTAATAAATAATATATAATAATGATAAATATAATAAAAAATAGTGTTAAAATAAAAAAATTTCATTATAATATAAATAAAAGTGAAAATAGTAATTCACAAATATCCTTACCAAGTCATCCTTTTCACATAGTGGACCAATCACCTTGACCGATAGTATTATCAGCAGTATTATTATCATTAACAATGTCAGCTGTATTAACATTTCATGGTTATCCTATGGGAAATATATTATTACTTTTATCATTTATATTATTAAATTGAGGAATGGCACTTTGATTTAAAGATATTATAACAGAAGCTAGTTATCTAGGAGCACATACAGAAAAAGTACAAAAAGGGATATCATTGGGTGTTGCTTTATTTATTATAAGTGAAGTATTTTTTTTTCTTTCAATATTCTGAGCTTATTTCCATTCATCTTTAGCACCAGCGATAGAAATAGGATCAGAATGACCACCTAAAGGTATTGAGCCTGTTAATGCAAGTGAAGTACCAACTGCTAATACTACATTATTGTTATCATCAGGATCTGCTGTAACTGTAGCACATCATTCTTTAGTAGATAGATTAATTAACTGAGCTAATAATGGTTCTGTAGCAACTATATATATGGCGATATTATTTACTTTATTACAAGGTATGGAGTATTTTGGTGTTTCATACACTATAACTGATAGTGTATTTGGTTCTACATTTTACATGGCTACAGGCTTTCATGGATTACATGTAATCATAGGTACACTATTTCTTCTAGTTGGAGCGATAAGAATATATTCTTATCAAGTTACAAACACACATCATGTGGGTATAGAATCAGGTATCCTTTATTGACATTTCGTTGATGTAGTGTGATTAATATTATTTGGAGCTGTTTATTTCTGAGGAGGACAAGCCTAAAGTTACACTCTATATTTAATATATTTATTTAGTAATAAATATATTAAATAAGGATATAATTTTATAATAAATTAAATAATTATAAAGTTATATTAGCATTTTATATAATATTAAACTATAAAATAATGTTATCACATTATATTATTATAGTTTAATATCTTAAGATGAATGTAGTTTAAAGGTAGAATACTTATTTGTGGCATAAGTGGTCTAGGTTCAATTCCTAGCATTCATCCATTTATATTAAAATAATCATTTATATATTATTATTTATTACTAAATTTATAATAATAAGAAAATTTTATAATTATAGGCTAGGCTAAGTTTATAAAAAAACTGAAAATTAATTAATAATAATGTATAGTAATATTAGTTAATCTACCTATTATATATTAAATAAAAAAAAAATAAATAATGTATTATTTCAAAATTTATAATAAAAAATAGTGTATAGATTCATATTAATTAAAAATAATTCTATTTATAAATTAAATTATTAACTTAGATACAATTTAGTTGAGTAGTAAGTATATAATGTATATAAATAATCAAAGTAATATTAAATTAAATTAAATTAAATTAATAATTAAAATAATTAAATTTAATTAAATAAAAAAGGATTATATATTAATATAAAATATATAGGTATATTAATTAAATTAGTAGGTAAAAATAAAAAGATGAATTATAAAACAAATTTATTTAAAAACTATGATCGTACAAGCAGCAAAAATTATAGGTTCAGGATTAGCAACAATCGGTTTAGCAGGTGCAGGTGTAGGTATCGGATTAGTATTCGGTAGCTTAATCGAAGCAACAGCAAGAAACCCATCTTTACAAGATGTATTCTTCAGATTTGCTATTTTAGGATTTGCATTAGCCGAAGCAACAGGATTATTCTGTTTAATGATGTCTTTCTTATTATTATATGCATCATAATTGATTAATATCAATAATCAAAAATGATTCTTCATAATAAGAATAATCTCCATTAATTTAAGTATCTTATATAATATAAGATACTTAAGGAGATACGAAAAAAATTTTTAAATAAAAATAAAAAAATAATATGGATTTAGCTTTAGTTTTATTTGGTTTAGGTGTAATTGGATTTATATTTAATCGAAATAATTTAATATTAATGATAATTTCAATTGAAATTATATTATTAGCAGTATCAGTTATGATATTGTTTTTTTCATGACAATTTAATGATGTTTTAGCTGAAGTATTTGGATTATATATAATAGCAGTAGCAGGAGCTGAATCAGCTATTGGTTTAGCTATTATGATAGCTTATTTTAAAATAAGAAAAATATAATTATATATAATATTTATATTTTATTATAAAAAAAATAAAAAAAAGAGTATTTAAATAAAAATAGTTATTATGTTATTTTATTTAAATAAAAGGTAGGGTGGGTTGTATTTTCATACAGGTGGGTTTTTTAGAAAATAGATATAGATTGTTTAAATGGGTAGGTAGGAGGGAAAAATTATTTTTTAAAATTATTATAATTATTATTATTTATATAAATTTTTAAATAAACTAAACTAATATATTTAATTTATGTATATTACAATAATATTTTTACCATTTTTAGGGGCAATAGTAAGTGGATTATTAGGTAGAAAATTAGGAGTTAAAGGGGTGTATTTGTTTAATGTAATTTGTATATTAATAACAACTATATTATCTATGATAGCATTTTATGAGGTAATATTATGTAATTCACCTGTAAGTGTTGAATTGTTTCCATGAGTAGCAATAGAACAATTCAGGGTAACATGATCTTTTTATTTTGATGAGTTAACAGTAAGTATGCTTATACCAGTGTTAATTGTATCATTATTAGTTCATATATATTCAATAGAGTATATGGGTGAAGACCCACACCAACAACGATTTTTTTCTTATATATCATTATTTACAGGTTTAATGTTAGTATTAGTTACTGGAAATAATTTCTTAGTTATGTTTTTAGGATGAGAAGGAGTGGGAGTTTGTTCTTATTTATTAGTTCATTTTTGATATACTAGAATAGAAGCAATAAAAAGTGCGATGAATGCGATGTTTACAAATAGAATAGGTGATTTTTTCTTGACACTAGGCTTTTTTTCCCTTTTTTATACATTTGGTACATTAGATTATTCTACAATATTTTCATTAGCACCTAACATTAATAATAATGTAATAACATTTATTGTAATATTACTATTAATAGGTGCAGCAGCAAAGTCTGCTCAATTAGGTCTACATATTTGATTACCTTATGCAATGGAGGGTCCAACACCTGTATCTGCATTAATACATGCTGCCACTATGGTAACAGCAGGTGTTTATTTATTAATAAGATGTTCTCCTTTATTAGAACAATCAGAATTAGCTTTAATTATAATATTAATTACTGGAGGTATCACTGCTTTCTTTGCAGCCTCAGTAGGTTTATTTCAAAATGACATAAAAAAAGTTATAGCTTATTCCACTATGAGTCAATTAGGGATGATGGTTATAGCAATAGGTATTAGTCAATATAATGTCGCATTAATGCATTTAGTTTTACATGCAATGTATAAAGCAGGTTTATTCTTATCAGCAGGATCTGTTTTACATGCAATGGGAGATCAACAAGATTTTAGACGATTTGGTGGATTAATTAAATTATTACCTTTGACTTATACAGTAATATTAATTGCATCTTTAAGTTTAGCTGCATTACCTTGATTAAGTGGTTATTACTCAAAAGATCTCATTATTGAATTAACTTTTGGTTCATATTCTTCTTTAGGTTATTTTATATATTTATTAGCTGTTCTAGCAGCATGTTTTACAATGTTATATTCTGTAAAATTAATTTATTTAACATTTTTAAACTACGCTAATGCACCTAAAGGTAATTATGAAAAAGCACATGAATCTCCTCTTTTTATGACTATTCCTTTAATTATATTAGGTGTATTAAGTGTTTATTTAGGTAATATAACTAAAGATTTTTTTGTTGGTTTAGGTACTCAAGGTTTAGGTAATAGTATATTTAGTCACCCTCAACATACTATTTTAACTGATACTGAATTTGGTGTACCAACTTTTATAAAATTATTACCTCTTATTATTAGTGTTATTACTGCTGGTTTTGGTTTATATTTATTTGAATCAAAACCCTCTTTAATACTATGATTTAATACTAGTAAATATGGTATAAATTTATATATGTTTTTTAATCAAAGATATTGATTTGAATTAATATATAATAAAACTATTGTAAAATTTGTTTTAAATTGTGGTTACATCACTAATATCATTCTTGATAGAGGTGCTTTTGAATTAATAGGACCAAGAGGTGCTGTAGCTAGTATTTATAAAATTAGTAATTATTTTGCTTCTTTTGATTCAGGCTCTATAGCTAGATACGGTTTTGTTATGTTCTCTGGTTTATTGTTCTTTCTTCTAGTTTGATTTGCTTCTTTTTAATACCTCACCTATTTTTTTTAATTTAAAATTTAAATTACACTCTACTCTTTATATATAGAAAAAAAAAACATATATAAAGTATATATAATGAAAAATTAAACCTTTTCATTATTTTTTTTAATAGCCTTACTATATTAATTAATATGTTGGTTTTTGATAATATGTTATTTTAATTTTATTTTTTTAGATATATAATCTATAGAAAAAAAAAATATTTTAAAGTATGAAAACAAAAATTAAAAATTAGGTTTCCAAAAATTAACTTATTTTATATATAATTATATTATTTTTAATAATAAATAATTATAATAATTAAAAGTATTAATTTATATAGTTTATATAGTATTTCAATTAAATTTATTAAATCTAATTTTTTACTCTTTTGTTTAATTTTAGATATAATTTATATAATTTATATATTCATTAGTAGATAGAACAATTGGCTGTTGTTTTGTATGATATAATATTATATTTATAATATTCATTTTGAATTATAAAAATAAATATTATATTAATATAACTATCTAGTTGTATATATAAATCATATTATATATATACAGTATGTATTAATATACTTGGTATAAAAATTGTGTTTTTATACCAAGTATAACTGTAGTTAACGCTTGCTCTGGTTCTGATAAATTCAGATGAAAAAATAAAAAAAATTTTTTTTTAACCTTTTTTTTAATTAATAGTATAAATGTAATGACAAATAAAAATATTCTAGTAATACCCCCTCAAGCAGGGAAAGAACTAAGTTTATTTGCATTTCCATCGTTTATGACTATGACATTATGCGCATCAGCAATACAATTATTCAATTTTTTGATTCAAAAAATTGAATATGGTATTGGTTATTTCAATAAGAAATATACAATAAATTATATATCATATAATGAAAATATAACAAATGAAAAAATTTCATTATATTATAATAATAATAATTATAATAATAATAATATAAATAATAATTATAATAATAATATAAATTATATAGTATCAGTTGTTTTAATGATATGATTTATAGGTTTAGCAATAAGAACATTTTTAGTAGAAAAAATAATTAAAAAAATAATAAACCATAAAATGACAATAATAGGTATAATATATTCAATAATATTTTTTTGATTAGTATTAGATATATTTACAGGAGATTTAATACATCTATATATATTAAAAGAAAGCATAAAAAATATAGAAATAGGATTAAAGAGTAATATAGGTGGAATGGATACAAATGTTGATATTTTATCAACATCCTTTATATGATTAAATGGATTTATATTTCCAATAAGTCATATGAGTAATTGATCAAACATATTATATTTAAAAAATTATTTTGTATCAATAATGTTATCATTAGAATTAATATTAACAGATGTATTTATAGTAGATAATTTAATTTCATTTTATGTAGCATTTGAAAGTACATTACCATTATTATTTTTTTTAATAGGTTTATATGGAGCAAGTCAAAAATTTAGAGCTGGATTTTATATATTTTTATATACTTTAATGGGTTCTTTATTTATGTTATTATCATTTGTAAAAATAGGAGGTGATGTAGGTAGTACATCATTTCAAACACAATCTTTTAATAATTTTAGTACTAATTTACAAATATGATTATGAATTGCTTTATTTATATCATTTTCTGTTAAAACACCAATAGTACCTGGTCATATATGATTACCATTAGCTCATTCCGATGCTAATGTTTCAGGTAGTATTATATTAGCATCTGTTGTTTTAAAATTAGCTCTTTATGGTTTCATTAGAATATTAATTGGTATATTACATTTTTGTACTAAATTATTAAATCCATTTATTATGGCTATATGTGCTATAAGTGTAATATATTCTAGTGTTAGTACTATTAGACAATTTGATTTAAAAGTTTTAGTTGCTTATTCTAGTATAGCACATATGGGTTCTACTATTTTAGGTGCTTTTTCTAATTCTTTATATGGTATTGTAGGTAGTGTTTTATTTGGATTAGCTCATGGTTTTGTTTCTCCTGCTTTATTTATTTTAGTTGGTGCTGTACTTTATGATAGATGTGGTTCTAGAATTATAAATTATTATAGAGGTCTATCTAATATTACTCCTATTTTTTCTTTATTTTTCCTCTTTTTCCTATTTGGTAATATGGGAGTTCCTTTAACAGCGAATTTTTTAGGTGAATTCTTATCTTTATTATCAGCTTTTCAATATAGTATTATTATTGTTAGTTTAGCTACTTTATCTGTTATATTTAGTGCTATATATAGTATTTTCCTATTTAATAGAATTACTAGTGGTACTATATCTAATTATATTAAAACTATACCTGATTTATTTAGAAGAGAATTTATTATTCTTTTACCTCTTGCCTCTTTTACTCTTATTTTAGGTGTTTATCCTTATTTTATTACTTCACAATTAGAATTTGGTTTATCTTCTTATCTTATGTTCTCATTTATTCCTGTTTTTTATTTTAATAAAACACCTTTTACTTATAATAAAACTTATGTGTCTCAATATAAAGAAATTAATAATCTTAATTTAAATAATAATTATATTAATAATAATAAATTATTTATGTTTAGTTTATTACCTGTTTCTACACAACAAAATATTGAATACATTATCAATTTATACAATGAACATATAGATCATATATTATATTTATCTATTTTATTTCTAATTTTCATTTCATTTAAAAAATTAAGTGTTATATATAATTTTAATAATAAAAAATTTAAACCTTTATTATTGTTTTATATTACTATGTTATTTGTTCCTTTAATAGCTGTATTTATATTTAATTTTACTTTTGATTATCAAATTAGTCATGTTAAATTAATAAAATTCCTTCTTAGTTTATTAGCTAGTTCGTTATCTATTATTATATCATATAAATATTTTGGGATTAGATCTTGAGTCTTTTTATTCTCTTCTATTTCCTTATTATTTAATTTATTTTACATTATTTGTTACATATTTAATATTGCTTTAAATTTCCCTTTATATAGCTTATTTATTATTTTATTTTCTTATTTTTATTTAGATTATTTTACACTTAATATTGGTATTTTTAATGGTATTAATCCTATTAATAATAATAATATTAATAATAATATTTTATTAAATGATAATAATAGTGATAGTGATAATAATAATAATACTATTTATTTTAATGATAATAATAGTGATAATGAAAATACAAATAATACAAATAATACAAATAATAATGATAATGATAATGGTAATGATAGTGATAGTTATAGTGAAGATGATAATTGTTCTTCATATAGTATAGTTACTAGTAATGATAATACTCCTATTTTTACTGATAATGATAATAATGCAAATAATGATAATAATACTAATAATACAAATAATGATAATAATACAAATAGACCTAATAATACTAATAGTGAAAATAATAATAATCACCCTGGTCATAGTAGAAATACATCAACAGCTAGTAATGTAACTGGTACTACTGATCGTAGTGATGAAGCAAACCGTGTAATTTATATGCTTATTGATGAGTATCAGGATGCTAAAGCTGAAGAAAAAACATCAAAGAAGGATGCGAAAGAAATTAGTAATGAAGTGGTTTCTACTGGTTTATCAAATGCAATCCAAGACTTGGGGATTAGACGTGGTAACGACACTACACCTACACCTACACCTGCACCTGCACCTGCAAATGTAGATGGTCAACCTAATGCAGAGGCTCCAGCACCAGCTCCGCAGACTAGTATAAAATCATTAAATGATTTAGAGGAATTATCTAGAAAAAGAAAACGAGATTGTGATGAAGCAACAAGTATAGCAAAAAAAATCAAAACTCGATTGAAAGAAGAATTTGATACTGAGCTATCTTCAGATAGTGATAGTGAGAGTGATACTAATACTCAAAATGTTAATATACCAACTATACCTTCAGATTCTGATAATGATACTATAATGCATAATAATAGTGATAGTGACAGTGATGATAATAATAATAGAAATGATAATAATTTTAGAAATTATCCTGCAAATACTAACCGTACTCGTAGAACAATGAATAGAGATGATAGTCTTTTTATGAATCCTACTCGTAATAATACTCAAACATCTAATGTTTTCAGAAATACTATTAGTTCTAATAATCCTAGAAATGTTATTAATAATAATATTTCTAATGCTACTTTAAATAATAATAATATTAATAATAATACAAATATTAACAATAATACAAATAATACAAATAATACAAATAGACCTAATAATCCTAATAATAATAATAATAATTAAAAATATAAAATATTTAGAGTGTATATATTAATTATAATCAATATATTAAATTTAAATTATCTAATTTAAATTTAATATATTATAATAGTAAGGATAGCTTATATAATATAGATTTTACAGAAAAATATATATATAAATTAATATAAAAAATCTAGATAAAATGAGAAAGAAAAATTATATATATTTATTATATAAATTTTTCTTTCTCATCTAATAGTATTTATTAATACTAGTTTATATATATTACATCGTTTTTTAAAAATTAGTAGAAAAGTTTCTATTAATATATATTAATATTTATTAAATTTATTTAATTTTTTACCTTTTCTTTTTATTAGAGGATTAATATAATTATTAGTTGATAATATATTATATTAATAATCTAATTAATGCCTCAACTAGTTCCTTTTTATTTTACTCATCAAATAATTTTAGTGTTTTTTGCTTTATCTATATTATTAATATTATTTTCAAAATATATTTTACCAAATATGTTATCCATTATGTTAGGTAGATATTCTGTATCTAATAAAATTAATTAATAATTAACTTACATTTTTATTATGTATTATATTATATTATTTTTAATTATATTTAAATCTAATTATATATTTTTAATACTTATTATTAAAACCTATTAACATTAGTGTGTTATTTACTGTTATATATAATTAATATATATATAGAATATATATTAAGATATGCTTATATTAATTATGCTATCAGAATTAAAAAATAATTTTATTATTATTTTCTTATATAAATTAATCATAATTATGACATAGTTCTTGTATAAAAGAAAATAAAATCAATTATAATTAATAAACATCTACTTTTTATAACATTTTACGGTGTAAAATGTGTATACTGTGTAGTTTAGTATATTTATTATATAGTAATCTCTTTTAGGACTCGAACCTAATTCTCGATATTAGAAGTATCATGCTCTACCGATTAAGCTAAAGAGACTGTTATTAATTCATATATAAAATATTTATATATACATAATATATATAAATATTTTTTTTTGGTGTATATAAATATAATATTTATTGTTAAAGGTAAAGAGGGATTCGAACCCTATATTCCAGATTTGCAATCTAAATGCAGGACCAGTCTGCAACTTTACCCTTAAGTTTAATGAAAACAATCAAATAATGATATTTTATAATTTGATTTCTATTAATTAGACAAACATTATTTTTATTTCTTAATTAAATTTATTTAAATTTTTATAAAAAAAAAAGCTAATAGTAATAGATTATACTATAGCTAGTATACTAGCAGTAGTTTAAACTACTTTTTATAAACTTTTACTTTTAATAAAAAATTAAAAAAATAATTAATTTAATTTTATATAAATTAATAAAATAAAATAAAATAAAAATATTTATTTTATTTTAGTGAAGTTTATATTTAAGAAAATAATATATATAATATATATATATTTCATATGTAATATATGCCGTGTAGGAGTATAGTTTAATTGGGAAAACTTGGAGCTTCAACCTCTACATTGAGAGTTCAAACCTTTCTACTCCTGTAAATAAAACAGGAAATGAATAGTAAATTAATTAATAATAAAGTAATAGTAAAAAGTATTAATATAAATATATTTTATTAAAAGTGTTTTATATAAACTAAGGATGCGATGGCCGAGTCTGGTTTAAGGCGTGATATTTGAAATATTAAGCATTTAAAAATGCCGCGAGTTCGAATCTTGCTCCATCCGTAATATAACACTTAGGGGGTTTAATTTAATGGTTAGAATGCTGAGTTTGCAACTCAGTTATATGGATTCGAATTCCATAATCTCCATTTTAATATATAATTATTATAGTAATATATTAAGTCCAGATAGCTTAACGGTAAAGTATGGCCCTGAAGAGGCCGGTATAGAGGTTCAATTCCTTTTCTGGACAAAAAAAAATTAAAAAATTTTTTTTTTTTAATTTTTAAAAAATAACAATAGTATAATATTAATATAATATAACATCCTATAGGTTTCGAACCTATATCATACGGTGCCGAAAACCGATGCTTTACCATTAAGCTAAAGATGTTTGTTAAATTATATAATTATATAATTTTAAATATATGTATTATATAATTTTATATTATTGTATAAAAATATTATAGATTATATAACCATTATATAAAATATATATTTTATATATGGTTGTGACGAAATTGGTAACCGTGGTAAGTTTAGGCCTTATCGAGAAATCGTTGAGGGTTCGACTCCCTCCAACCATAGGGATTAATATTAATATTAAATATAGCAATATATTAACTATTAATATTAAACTATACAATTATTTTATTTTTTTTTAGAAAGAAAAAAGTTTATTATCTATAATACAATAACTGTAACTGCTAATATAAAGTAAATAACAAATTAATAAGAGAGTAATATATATATATGCATATATAAAAACTATTTTAAATAAAAATTATATTATATTTTATGTAATAGAGATAGTCATATTATGATATAACAACAAATAAAGTAAAGTATAAAAAAATATAATAGCGAGTATAGGTTAATGGTAGACTAGGTATCTTCCAAATACTTGGTATTGGTTCAAATCCAATTGTTCGTATAATATTAATATAATTATTATAATAATATAAATAATTATATAATAATTATGTATAAATAAGGGCTTGTAGCTTAATGTAAAGTCTCTCTTTGTCACAGAGAAGGATGCCTGTTCGTATCGGGTCAAGCTCGTTAATAATAAGTATTGTTAAATACACATGTAGTGTTAAACTATTATTATTAATAATATGAAATAAAAAAAAATAAATAATAATAATGAATTAAATTAATATAAAGTAAAGTAAAGATAAAAAATAAAATGAAATGAAAAAGGAGTTAGTTTAACGGTAGAACTGCGTTTTTACACGGCGTGTGCGAAAGTTCAAATCTTTCACTTCTTATATTTTATATATAAGATTATGTATTAAAAAAATTAATTAATATTAAAATTAAAATTAAAATAAAATGTAAAAAGGAAAAGTCGCCATAGGTAGGGCAAGATACTTGCTACGTATTAGGACTAATAATCCTTGAGGGTTCGATTCCCTCCTTTTCCTCTTAAAAATTTATTTTAAGAATTAAAAAAGTTTTATATTAAAAAAAAAATAAAAAAATAAAAATAAAAATATAAAAAACAAAGTGCTAAACAATAAGGCATAAAGATATGGAACGTACTATGAACAATCAACCCTGTAAGCGGGGTAGTTTGTTTAGAGGAAGCAGAGAATTATTTCAGGAACGTATGCTATTATATCAAGGAGATCTATACAAAATCATATTTTATTTATTTTATGTATAAAAAAGACAATACTAATTGAAAAAAAAAAGTTCAATTAAGTAAATAAATAAATTAATATATGTGTATCCTAAGTGAAAACAAAACACAAGAAAACTGAGTGAACTGAATCATCTTAGTAACTCAAGGAAAAAGAAATCAACCGAGATTCTATGAAGTAGTGGTGAGCGAAAATAGATTAGTCTAAATATATTAAATTGGTAATAAGAAATAGCCTTTAGCTATATTGGAGCTAAATGGTACATAATAAGACATAAAAATCACATACAATTATCTAATTATGTATAAGTGATTAAAATAATACTTAAAATTATAAGTATAAAAAAAATATTAATATAATAAGTATTATCCAAATGGGTATAGTATAAGTCTTACTAATATATAAAAAAAGTAAAATGGTTAAAAAACTGTTTGAAAAAAAAAAAAGAGTAATGAAAAAAAAATAAAAATTAAAGTAATTATAAGGGGAACCTTCCTCTAAGACTAAATATGGTATAATAAGCGATAGTGAACAAGTACCGTGAGGGAAAACGTTTAAAAAGTAATTCTAAAAGCAGCAGGAATCTTTTAGATTAAAGATATACTGCGTACCTTTTGTATAATGGGTTAGCAAGTTTATGTTAGTAGCAAGAATAATAAAAGTTCGTAGATAAAGCAACTATTCCAATCGATCAGATATGGTAATAGTTACTAGCATAAGACCCGAAACCTGACGATCTTGCCCAATCCTGGTGTTAGACCGAACAAGTGAATGTTGCATAATTCTTTGATGAGGTTGGGCAAAGAGAAATTCAACTGTTGTCAGGAGATAGCTGGTTTTTCGTGAACGCTATTTTAGTAGTTATGTCATGTACTTAAGCGAGTGTACAGTTTATTAATCCAAACAAGTTTTGATTGACAGAAGTATGGAAGTATTTGAAGGGGAAGTAATCCAATTCATATTTTATATGAAAATTTTAGGATATAAAAAGTTAATTTATTAACTATTAACCTGAATGATATGAAAAGAAAATACAACTCTAAAGATAACACTTTTATTATTAGTTATATTTTCCGTATAATGAAAATAAAGGATAAATGTGTGAAGTAGAGTTGTCCGAGCTAAGTATAGTAAGGAGTAAATCAATTTCTTAATACTATGGGGGACCGTTAAGGTTTTATCATTGGATTTTTACCTCGGAATTCGTATATAAGGGAATTGACAGGTCAGACTTACGGTGACAAGGTCGTAAGTCAAGAGGGAAACAGCCCAAAGCAAGAGCATAAGGTTCCAAAATTATTGTTTAGTGTAATAAAGGAAGTTTGTCTGAACTCAATTAATCAGGGTATTGGCTTGGAGATTGCCATTGCTTAAAGAGTATGTAACAATTCACTGGTTCCGTTCGACAGAAAAGCACTGAGAGATTTATTGGAACTATAAACAATATACCGTAGCCTTGCATTTTTATTAATTATATGTAATAATATAATTTCTAATGATGGTAACGAAACATTCAGTAATAGGTTGATAAGTAGTGTTCCATTACTTGGACTTATCTGAAGAGAGAATGCTAACATGAGTAACGTTAAAGGAGGTTTTAGTAATTTATATTGGTATTTATTCATCTTTTTAGTGAATAAATATAACATGCTTCTTTACAAAGAAGTATAATATAAATTATATTTACAAAGATTTTTAATTTAAATCTATGTGTTAAAACTTTAATCCTCCTCGCCTTAAGCATAAGGGTTTCAATAGATTGCTTATCGACTATTGAGTTATGTAACGGCCTCTAAAATTAAGACGAAAGGATTAATTGATGAGAAAATTTTAACATTTAAACATATAGTCAATAAATGTGAGTTATTGACCAGGAAATAATGTTTATTGTTAATTAATTCAAATTTATTTGGGTTTATTAACTTATTTGTAACAATGAATAAAATTTAATAATTTATTAAATTTACGTTGTTAGTTAGATTAGATTAATAGTATTTATAAGACATATATAAAATATTAACAGTACTTTATATATAGACTTTTTTTTAATATAGCCTAACGAGTTAAATAAAAAACCGTACCCTAAACCGACACTGGTATGCTAGTTTAGTAAACTAAGGCGTATGAGTCAACTATCGCGAAGGAACTCGGCAAAATGATCCCATAACTTCGGAATAAGGGGAACCAATTGTTTATTGATTTTATTACCAAAATTTAATAAAAGAATAAAATTTTTATTAAATATTATTTTATTTACAATTATCATGTCATTTTTAAATGAAAAATGAAGATCCAAAAAAATAATAATAAATTAATGAAACATTAACAAAATAATATTACTTTTTATTATTTTGTTAATTATCTACATATATAATTATATTTAACATAATATACTTATAATTTGTATTTGAGTAATAATCGCTTATATAAATACTATTCTAAATAAGATATAATTATATAAGCGGATATGACTATTTTTTAATAATTTAAGTTAAAATAATTAGTTAGTATAATCATAATCTAATAATTTGTTTTAAAAGTTATTCAAGTAGAGTAAATTATTATTTAATTATATAATTTGTTGATCAATTAAATCAATAGATTATATAATTGGTTATAAATATACTGAATTTTCGATATTTTTATTTTAATAAAAATTATTTATATAATTAGATATATATTAATTGGTAATCTGGCATATTATTAAATTTTATATTTAATAAAATAACATTAACATTATTAATTTAAATATAAAAAAAGTAATATGTATGGAGCAGAATACAGATTGTTATAATCAATAAATTATGGTGACAGAAAATCGTGTTGTACAACTGTTTACTTAAAACACAGCACTTTGCTGAGAATAATTTCCACGTATAAGGTGTGAGGCCTGCCCAATGCTTAAAGTTAACTTAGGTAACTGTTTTATAAAATAAAAGTATAATATATACTTTTATATAAAATAATATGGTATCTTAAGGAACCTCTAGTCAATGGCGGCCTTATCTATAAGGGTCCTAAGGTAGCGAAATGCCTTGGCCATTAAATGTGGTCTTGCATGAATGGCGTAATGATACAACAGC
>Ga0209525_1000046_pt1 | contig 45621 bp, 30 predicted proteins | sample JacPin_JW_Ref_O1_FD_187958 | JGI IMG/M metagenome (GOLD analysis project Ga0209525, IMG submission 187958) | Forest soil microbial communities from Algoma, Ontario, Canada - Jack Pine, Ontario site 1_JW_Ref_O1 (SPAdes) (version 2) | ecosystem: Environmental > Terrestrial > Soil > Boreal... | reverse complement strand
ATTGGATAAGCTAAATCTTTTGGTGCTGTAATTTCTACTTCATAAAATCCTAATAAATCAGAAATAGGTCCTAATGAATTATCATAATATTTTAAATCTCCAACTGAAAGAAAAATGGATATTTTTTCTTGAATAAGAGATATGAGTATATTATCTAGTGCTAACTTTAGCGATAGTTTTATTTGAGGTTCAAGTATTATTATAAGTTTATCTATTGCAGGTTCAATTATTTATTATTTAAATCAATCTAGCGTAACTGAAGATAAAGGTGACAAAGAAAATTTAAATAATCAACAAGTTAATAGCCCTTCCTCAACAATTTCAAACGATACAATTAGAAATAATGAATCTATAAATGTTAATACAAATATTTCTGAATACGAATATCCTTACAATTCTAATCCTATTTCCCCATCTTCAGATAGTTATTTTGATGGTTTTAGAGAACATGTTAAAGCATATTTTGCTTCTAAAAATAATTCTCCAATTGACTCTACTTCTAAATTTGAATCAATACCTCAAATTAAAGTAACTCCACCAATTGAATCAATGCCTCAAAATAATGTTTTATCACCAATTGTAGACATAAATATTGATACAAATCCTTTTATTTCAGATAATGAACTTGAAATAATTACAAGATCTAAACCAGATATGGTAGATGCAAGTGTAAATACTGATTCTATTACAACTAGTGAAGTAGGTGTAAATACAGATTTAATTGAAAACGTACTTACTGAAAGTCCAATAAACTTTTTATCTAATGAAGTAAGAGATACAGGACTTCAAATAAATACAGATGTTCCACTAATTAATGAATTATCAATACCTTATTTAGCTAGAAATTGAAGAAGATTTATAACAGATTATTTTAGTCAAGATACAAGTCTAATAACTCAAAATACTGTTGTAGATGCTAATGTAGATACAAGTCCAATCAATACAATTACACATGTAGATGCTAACATTGGTACAAGTCCTATTATTACAGTTACATCATTTGAAGAAATAAATACAATTCCTAAGTTAACAACAGATGCTAATGTAAGTACAATCAGTAATTTAGCTTCAACAATTATTGAATACTTATTATAGCGCAAGAATTCCTTTTTAATAGCTTAGGAGATTAACACTAATTTAACGTTAGTAAGTTACACTAACAACAAGATTCTCTTTTGTGCTAGGTCTAGATCTAGCACCTGCCTACTTCTAACCCCTCCCCCTTCCTAGTACAGTACTAGCAGAGTTTTTCTAGATACTATTAATTTAAGTAATGAAGAAACTCCTATTGCTTGCTATTTTTTGACTTATAAAAATAAATACTGAGCTATCTTGCGCTAGCAGCTTGACAAAGCCTTACTAGAAATAAATCCTAAGCGCTAATGACTGTGCAAAACTTATGAGCACGGTTTATATATTTTCTAATTAATAATCACACTCGGTTTAAAACTATATTTATTCATAATTTAGGCTCCTTCGACGGCTTATTTCTTTACAAAGCTCTAACAAACCATTATGGATTAGAAAATCTAAATAATGTATCAACCTTAATTGATGAGCGCTAAAAATAAATTTATAAGAATAACGTTAACTGAAGGTAAAGATATAAAAATAGTGTGAAAAGACTCATACAGAATATTTAATGTATCACTTGAAGATTTATGTAAAGTATTTAGAGTTAAAGGTAAAGTATCTAAGTATAATCCTAAATACAACACAATTGAAGTATTAAGAGACCCTCAATTATTAAAAGAATTTAAAGACTATAGTATTCAAGACTCTGTAGCTTTGTATGATGCTTTAGCTGAAGCTCAAACTCTTTACTTGAATAATTATTCGACAGATAGCGCTTACCACGATCTTATCAGCTTCTACTTTAGCACTTAAAATCTTTAGATCACAATTCCTAGAGTTTGATATCCCGATTCTTAAAGATAGTGAAGATATCTTTATTAGAAAAGGATACTTTGGAGGAGCTACTGATTAGCGCTATTGAGCATATGGTGAAAACGCTCATTACTACGATGTAAACTCTTTGTATCCTCATGCAATGAAAAACCCTATGCCTTATAAAATAATTAAACATCACAAAGATATAAGTAACACTATTAAATTAGAAGATTTCTTTGGCTTCTGTCTAGCTGAAGTAACCACTCCTAAAAATATAGATATGGGTTTACTACCTTACAAACATCAAGGTAAAACTATATTTCCGAAAGGTACTTGACTAGGAGTGTATTTTAGTGAAGAATATAAAGAAGTAGTTAAACAAGGCTATCTGGTTAAATTAATTAAAGGTTATCAATTTATTAAATAGCGCTAGCTAGCGCATCAGCGCTAATCTTCTCTAACTAGCGCTAGCGCAATAAAGTTAGACACTTAGCCACTAACGAGAATAGTCTAACACTTAAATTCCCTTAAACTAGTTGCTCACTAAAATGTTTCTAAAAGTAGAAGCATTAGCCTTTCTTGCGCGGCGGTAGCAATTAATCAGTAAATGAGGAGTTGATTAATTGCATTAGCTTAACAATCCTCTTATTCAATCATAAGATAATAACTAAATACCACAAATGAATAACAAAAAAACAAGATTCTTCGCCAACGATAATGACGACGATTACAGATTATCCCTTTTTGCATCGTTTTCAAAACCTAAACTTATGAATGGGTTAAATTATATCAGCTCTTCCATACAAATTAGACCGCATATTAATTTAGAAAAAGCAGATTTCGCTAAAATTGCTCATAGATTAGTTCAGTATAAGGAACAACAAGTGCAAGTTTTTACAATACTTAATAATGTAAATTCAGAAAGCGATAAAATATATTGTGGCCCATCAGATGCTCCAGTTCTTTTACTGTATTATATGTCAAAAGATATTTTCTTCTCCGAAAAGTTTATGAAAGGATTTCTAAGTAATTTAGAAAGTGATACGTTAACTTATTTTCATTTCGAGGGTCAAAGCTGATTTGAAATATTAAATGAGTTCAGAAAACATAATATTGTAATTACAGGAGGTTCTACAGTTAAAAGACATATGTTATCAGTAATACAATTTAAATTAGCTTTTTTATTATTGGTATTAGACGGTCTAAGTTTTGCTAAGGTAAGAAAATCATTCCTTTTAACTCCTGAAAAAAATTGGAGGGTTGGAGAAGACTTTACTCTAAAAAAACATTAAACCAATTGACAGGCGCTACTCAAGAGCGTTAAAGATCAAAAGCGCTAAGCGATAACCCCTCCTCTCTAGGCTAGCCGCTAGCGCTAAAGTCTGTGTGAAAAGTTAAAAAAGAGAGTATCATTCTCCTAGTAGCACCGCAAGCGTAACTTAAAACAAGAGATTAAGAAAATTAAGGGCGCGTTAGTAGAGTTATAGTAGAATAGATAGACATTTTTTTATTTTTAGCGCTACTAATACTACTAAGCAGCGCTAGAAAAGTTATAGAATCGTAAATACATGATCCCATAATAAATTATTATTTTAGGACATTTTATCTAACACCCAGATTTAAATATGAAAAATTTAGTAAAATAGCTCAATTAATAGCGCTTATCATTAGGGTTAGAATTAAGCAAGTACATTTATTTTAAGTAATATGTACTTATAAATCATTAAAATAATGAAGGGGTTTTAGTTATTCTAGAATAAGTAACATTAAATGCTTTTGTATCTAGCGCTTGCCTCATTAGAATCATTAGCGCTAGATAAACTCTCGTTTATTTTCAGTTTTACTTAATTCGTATAATTGTTCTTTAATTAAAATATTACCTTCTTCTAAATTACGGAACCATTTATTATGAGATACAGTTAAATTACTATCTTTTCTTAATAATGATTTCATATCTCCCAAACTAATAGATTTAGCATCTTTGTAAACTTTTATTTTACAAATATAGCGTCCACCATCAGTTGTTATTCCTGCGTATATTTTAGCACCTAGAAATACACAATCAGTAAACACATATTCTAGTTTCATTTGTCCAAGTCCACTACCTACTAAATGATCAGGTAAAGGTTTATTAATGTAAGCAGAATCAGTATCTGTGTAATATAGTTCAAAGTCTGGATTATTTTTAAAGAAGGACATATGTACTCTAGCGTAAGCAGTAACAGCTGAAGCGATACTAATTGATGTTTTAATAGAGCTTTCTAATGATTCATCTTTAGAAGTATAAGATGTAAACATACTATCTTCACCTAAATCCATTTCTTCAATAATATTACATGTTTCAGAAAGAGTTTTAAATTCTTCTCAAGAACAGAATCTATGATTTTCTAATATTGGATTAAGAGCAAATCGTCCATACAATGAATTAGCCATTAGTTTAGCTATCGCATTCATAGGGTGATCTTTAGGATATTGAAGTCTCAAATTATACATATCATTGATATACTCTCTAAAGATATTAGTTTTATCGAATAAGAAACCATTTTTCACAGTAATATCATAATCTTTAAGAGCATTAGTATATTCTACAGAATTAATTTTCATTGAGAAATTACCGTTAGGTGCAATAGTTCTAAATCCTTTACCTGTATCACAATGAATTTGTAAGTACGGTTGATATAAATCTTTTTTAGTTGATACTTGAGCATCTCCTATCCAATAATATTTATCTTTATCTAGAATTGTAATATCACCTTCAAATTGTCTAATTATACCAGTAGGCATACCTCAATTAGCCATCTGGGTTGGATACAATTGATTAACATCATAGCAATACACAGGACCATCAGGATTAGGTTTATACATTTCAGTACTTCCACCTGTGTACGATTCTCTAATAAATTCGTATACTTTACCTTTAATAATTGGAATAGTATTTTCTTCTAAGTAATTCTGTCTAAAATTAGCAAAGGATAAAGATGTAATAGTAGGATATTTAGTAGGATCTATTCCTCATTTATTAGATATTAAATCTCTAAATTTAATAATAATATCATATAAGATAACTGAATCATTAATACAATAATCTTTAATTTTATCTTTCCATTCATCCAAGTTCATTACTTCTTCGATTTGTTTATTATAATGTTCTAAATTAGAGGTGTAATAAGGTGAGCTAGGATCACCAATAAACACAGGTTCTATAGTTTTATTTTGATTTTCTAAGAATAAGTTAGCTAGATCAGCCAACGAAGCAGGAAGTAACAAATAAGAATCTTTAAGAGTAATAGAAACTTTTTTAAGTCTATTAGATATTTTAATAGATTTAACTTGATCATCTTTTTTAATGATATTTATTGAATAAATACCTTCGTGCGATAATTTAGCTAAATATTTAAATAAGAATACTAAATCAAATCTAGATAAGTTATGAGCATAAACTGAATAACCATAATATTTACTTTTCAATAATTCTTTAAATAATAATTCAGGAGATTCAGTAAATCAATAGAATTTATCTTTACCATTATACATTGAATATAAATAAGCTTTCATAATACCTAATTTATCAGTAATAGTTTCTAAGTCAAATGTTATAACTTTAGGATCATCAGATAAGTGTTTAGGTTCTAATTTAGTTAAATATTCAGTTTTAAGTTCTTTAATTTTCAATATAATTTTACCATTTTTGATGTAGTAAGTAAATTTATCAAATTTTCTTTCGAAGATATCATCAGAATAATATGAATCAGTAAATGTTAAGATTGTTTGTTGTCCTTTAATAATTTCAATTTGTGTACTTCTAGTAGTTGGGGTAGAAGTAGCCACTCTGTAGATAGTACTATCAGGAGCCATGATTATCGTTAAGTTTAAGATATCACTAGAAGTTATTACTAATCCTCATTTAGTGTAATCTTGATTAGGAGGTAAAGAATAAGATCCACCACCAAGACTAACATCAAATTTTTCTAATTTAGTTTTAGATACCACTAGTAGGTTTAAGGTTGATCATTTATCGATGTAATATTTTTCTCTATCTTTTTCAATTAGAAAAAAATTGAAAACTATTTCAACTATAGGTTCAGAGTGATAGTAATTAGATTTAAGAGATAAAACATTATTAATATATTTTAAATAGGCTTCTAACAGTAAACTAGAAACTACTAGACCTTTATGTATTGTTTTAATTGATCCATTAGAATATCTAAATCTTACTAACAAGAAGTATTTAGATCCACGTTTAATAAAGTGACTGAAGAAGTGATTAATAATTTCTTTAATGGTACTATTAACTAATCCTATCAATCTATAAGGAGGCAAAGAATAAGTTGCGTCAGAAAACCCCTGATTTGTGTTAGGAGTGTTGAAAGAGGCTAGTATTCAATTTTTCATTATTTATTGTTATGTTTACCTAATGATCCTGTATGATTCTCGAGTCTGCCCTGATTGGCGCTAGATCTAGCGCCAGGATGAGAATCTAGCGCTTCCGGAGTATGAGTAGTGCTAAGGTTAGTGTTGACATGTTAATTTAGCTTCATTCATCACGTTTAAAGCGCTAGCGTTAAGGACTTTTAGCCTCTAACGCTAAGGAGAGGTTAGAACTAATCTCAATTATTTAGCGCCCTTTCAGGGTCAGGTAAGTTTATTGATTGCGCTAGATCTAGCGGGCGTTGGAGTAAGGCTTCCAGCGCTAGAAGAGAACGGATCAGTAATGCCGCCGCTAGAATAAGGTTCAGCAAGATAGATTGGAGTTACAGATCTGCCCCTTGGATTAAGATAAGTAGGCTTCTTGTAAAATTATTCATAAATGCTAGTAACTTAAGCGCTAGATCTAGCCGCGCGCTCGCACCGTTTCTCTGCCAAGCGCTTTCCAGTGACTAGCGCAAGTAAGACTGAAAGGAATTGAACCTTTATTTTATCCATTATGAGCGAATTGCATTAACCAGTTATGCTACAGTCTTAGAGTACCTATTGCACATTCATGTGCTAGAACTAGCGGTTGGTAAAATTAACACTAGCACCAAGAGCTTTTGTTGGGTACTAGTGTCTCTCATCTACGAGGATAAAACGCTAAATTACGTTTGCTGAGCACCACTGAGCAGTAAAGGAATCGAACCTTTTACGGTTAATTAACCAATTCTTTTACAGAGAATCACCATTACCAATCGGATCACCTGCCCTGAATGCGGCTGAGCGTTAGTGTTTTGTAGCACGCTAGACTTTAGCTGTTTACTCGCGCCGGCTAGTTCTAGCACATGAAAGCACTTGGACTTGAACCAAAACTTTCTCCTTAAAAGGGAGACACTCAACCACTCGAGTTCTGCTTCCTTCTTGATCTGCTCCTTGGAACTAGAACTAGCCGGCGCGCACCACTGAGTTGACCAGATTCGAACTGATATTAAAGCCATTACCAAAAAATGGTGTTTTTCCTTATTTAAACTACAACTCAAATATTCCCACTCCAAACCTAAGTTAGTGCTAGCTCCACAAGTTCATTCTGACTCTTTTAGCGCCAGCGCTTGACACACTGTTAAATCTAGACCAATGGGTTCCTATTGAAGTGATGACTCTGATCCAGCAGATGCTAATCCAGCGATTAGAACATTTGAATTACTTCAGCATCAGGGGCTTATCGATGAAAGATTTAAATCAGCAGTAGATACTTCTAGAAAATTAGGTCAAAATGAAGCATATGGTAGATTAACTAATCAAAATCCATATGGTCATTTTGCTCCAAATGATTATCCTACTAGTTTTTATTACACACCAGACTCAACTCCTTACATGACTCCAAATCTAATACCTAAATCATTACCTAATACTCCAAAAATGGGAGCTTCTAATCTTAAACCTACAACAACTGATATCTTTTACGATGCAAATGATTTTTAAATTAATAAATAATACTGTTAACTACTTGTGAGCTATTGGTAATGATTTACCATGTGTTACAAATTTTCCTTCTAAAGTAGTTAGACCAGATTCAACACAATCTTACTCTTCTGATAGTGCTAGTGATACATCAAATAACACTGATTACTTTGATACTTGATCTGAAAATGATTCAGGTTATGATTCTGACCCCTTCATAGCTTTATTATTGTTAACATTCTACCAAGGTATCCTAAATCATTGAACTCTTATTCGTAGAATTATAATCCGGAGAATGATATTCAAAGGATTAATTATATGTGTATTAGGTTGCTTTGGTTATTTACCTTCTTGATGAGATATTAATTCTTTCTATTCTTTCTATTCTTCACTAAGTTTTTGGTGAGATTCTGTTTCTATAATCTTAAACCTTACACAATTGAACACATTAATTAAATGATGAATTGAACATTAATTAAACCAACAATTAAACAGATTATTAGATTATTCCAGAAAGTATTCTTAGGTTTATTTATTTCTACTTTATTTCCAATTGACTTAATAGATATAATTAAATATCTTACTTCTATGATAGAGCCTAACCTCGATAATTTAATAACACTAGATCTAGAAACAGCTTCGGAAGACTCTAACACTGAAGATAATAGCGTTAAGGAAATAAATAATAATTATTTACTGATAATCATTCCTCTTACTACAATATTAATTGTAATTGTTGGAGGTATAACTGATTTACAAGTAGAAAACCTTCTTTTAAGTGAGACAATTGTAGACTTGTTAGTGATCGCTGAAGAACATGTTTACAAATCAGAAATTATTGAATCAAACTTGTATGGATAGGAGCTTCTAACCCCTATCCTTTTACCCTACATTATATAAGAGGTTTGTGGCGCTAATGCTTAAACACTAACCACTTGCTAGATCTGGCCATTCGTAGCTTTAATTTTCTCTCAATCTTTGAGTTGCAGTAAGTTACACTAACCTAGAGATTGACTAGATAGAATAGCTAAAAGTTAAATAAGTTTTATAATTTAAATGTTATTTTCTAGACCTACATTCTTCTTAGGCAGATTTCTAATTAAAGGGCTAATAAGAATCTTGAGGATTGATTCAATCTTCATGAGAGTATTTACTGCTTTATTTGCTAGTACTAGTTCATTAATCTTTTCTGTTGGTTTAGTACCAACGTTTAGAGTATTATGAGCATTACGATCTTACATTAGAAGTGCCACTCCTCTAACTAACTTGAGAGTAGCGTTGACAGGATTTACTAATTTGAACTCTCATGCAATCACTACTGCAAGCTGCTAACCCCTTAGTAGTTACTAAGGGGTTTAAGCAACGTTAGCAAGTTATTGCAGGCTACTAAGTGCGTAGCGCTAGTAAGCGTTACTAACTTATTCGAGTTAGTAAGCGCCGCTAAATTACTGCAGCCAGCTTAATGTAATTCTAAAGCATCTTTAATATAAGAGCAAGTTAATAAAGTAAATACATAAGCTTGTATTAAACATATAGCTAATTCTAAACCAATTATTCCAATAAATATTGGGAAAGGTATCAATGCTATAATAAAGAATAAAGGACCTCCAGAAAAAGTAGCAAATAAGAATGAAGATAATATTTTTAATAATATATGTCCAGCACACATATTAGCAAAAAGTCTTATTCCTAAACTACCTGCTCTAGAAATATAAGAAATTAATTCAATTATAACTAATAAAGGAACTAACCCTAAAGGTGTCCCATTAGGTATAAAATAAGAGAAAAATTTTATATTATGAAGAACTAATCCTAATATTGTTACACTGATAAAGATTGTAAATGATATTCCAATAGAAACTATAGCTGAACTAGTTATAGTAAAAGAATAGGGTATTATTCCTATAAGATTAGCAAATAAAATGAATATAAATAAAGAATAAATAAAAGGTAAATAAATTTCTTTACCTATTTGTTCTCTAACTATTGAATTAATACTTGCAAATATACTTTCTAAAAATATAGACCATTTGGAAGGTAATAATTTACTATCATTATTTCCCATGTAATTTATACCTACTACTATTATTAAAACAATAATTGAATATAATGTTAAATTTGTTATAGCTATATGTAAATACCCAAATAAGGGAGCATTAAAACCTAATAAACTTATTATTTCAAATTGGTCTAATGGAGAATTGATCATTAATTTTGATAAAGTTATTGACATTGTTTAATTTTAAATTTATTAATATTTTTTGCTGCTGGAGTACTAGTGCCTGCGTATCTGGTTAGCCGCTAGCTGCTAGTCACGTTAAATACTCGTGCTAAGCGCTCTTGTGGCGGCTGGCGGTGCTAGCCTACTCAAGCTGCTAAAGTATTATTCTCTTTTATCCGATTGGTAGCGCCTAGCACTGGAAAACCAGCTAGGCGCTAGCGGCGCTAATCTAGCAATTAGCAGCTGTTCAGCGCTTAATTTTTAGGGCATTTGGTCGAGTCTGGTTTATGGCGTTCGTCTTGAAAACGATTACTTTAATAAAGTCGTGAGTTCGAATCTCACAGTGCCCGGTAGCGTTAGTGCCTTGTCCCCTGCTTATTATTTACCTTACAGTGCTAGGCGCTAATCTAGCAACAGGCTAGTAAGTTACACTAACAAGGGCTAGGACCTAAAAGAGATAATAAATATTGCTAGCAGCTTGCCGCTAACTGTTTCAGGCGCTAGTTAGCTAATTGTTAGCGCCTAGCAGCCGCTAACCAAATATTAAGCGCTTTTGGTTGAAGCTTGTGAATGCTAGAGTAAATTTGCGCCAGCGCCTAACAGGAATCTAGCGCTAGCGCCACAGCGTTATAATATGATAAAGCAGCTAAAATTAATTAAAATTAATTAGTGCTAATTGTCTAAATAATAGAAAGAATTTAATTTTGGTTCCGATTGAACGTTTTTCAGTAGTTTGAGACATGCAAATCATTTTTTTACTTTTTCTAGTGTACAGTAATGTTAAAGTTACTGTTTCTAACCTAAAGTAGAAAAAGGTGTAAAGGTGAGTATAATAAATAAGATACCTTATAGATTCCATAAATAGGAAGCAGTATTAATAAAAGGAAATTTTCCACTATATGATTCTATTTATTTTGTTTAGGTAGTTGGTAGGATAATAGCCTACCTAGCCAATGATCAAAAGCCAAGTTTGATAGAGCCAATGGCCACATTGGGAATGAGAAGCCCCAAGTAGCTATATGCTACCAGCAGTCAAGAATATTAGTCAATGCTCGCAAGAGTGAACTAGCTAACTGAAATCATATTTGTGTCAAATATGATAACGTAAGGGAAAATAATGATATTACCTTACTATTAGTGTTGTCCAAAACTGGTGCCAGAAGACTCGGTAAGGCCAGAGACGCAAACGTTAATCATCTTAATCAGGCGTAAAGGGTTTGTAGGCTGCTTGGTGCGCGCGATTGCTTTCCTTAGCGCTTTACTAAGCTAGTGATAAGTTCGTAAGCAAGCTAGAATCGAAAAGATGATATATTAAATAATACTTAGTGTAGGGCTGATATCTATAGATACTAAGTGGAATACTAATTGCGAAAGCTTTTTTCAACTAACGATTGACGCTGAGAAACGAAGGTGAGGATAGGAAATAGGATTAGATACCCAGATACCCCTCACTGTCAACTATGAATGGTAGTTATTAAAATTATAAAATTTTGATGGCAATGTTAACACGATAACCATTCCGCCTTGCGAGTACGACTGCAAAGTTAAAACCAAAAAAATTAGTCGGTCTTGAAGCAAACGGAGTGAAGCATGTTATTTAATACGATAGTCCGCGTAAAATCTTACCAGTTCTTGCATATTTAACTTTAGCGCTTCTTAACTACGGTTGAGAAGCATTAAAGGAGTTTATTTTCAGTTGCAAAATGACTTAAATACAGGTGTTGCATGGCTGTCTTCAGTTCGTGTTGTGAATGGTTAGGTTAACTCCGCTAACGGACGAAATCCCGTTTGTTAATTTATACTTAACAAATTTTGATTCTTATAGAGTTTCAAGTTGGGGCTAAGACAAGTCGTTATGGCCCTTATGAACTGGGCTATAGACGTGCCACAATAGCTTTTACAAAGTGAAGCAAATCTCTTAGTAAGTTAGCATTACTAACTACTGCAAGATGAGCTAATCATTAAAGAAAGCTAAAATTATTAATAGTTTAACGGATTGTTGTCTGAAATTCGGCAACATGAAGAAGGAATTTCGAGTAATCGTTGATCACTAACGCAACGGTGAAGTAAGCATTCAGGATGAACTAACTGTCTGTCGCTGGGAAGAAGATTAATTTGAGAGAAACTTAAGGTAATTACTTTAGCTGCTGTAACGTGTTAGCGCGCTCCTAACTGGTGCTGCGTTAGCATGAAACTAATTAGTTTAAGTTAACTCATTTGATTAACATCTCATAAGTCATAGCATGGTAGCTGTACTGGAAAGTGCTGCTGGATAATAATTAATTTAAAACCCCCTCACTTTGTTAGTGTGGGTAGGCGCTGGCGCTCGAATAACGCAAGGGCACTAGCGCTCGACTGCTTGCTCTTGTTGCTTATCTTACTTATTCGCTTTGTCTAGACTAGCACGCGGCTGCTAGCAAGCGCTGTTGAGTTGGCGCTACACTAACTAATAATTTAGTTTACTGCAAGGGGTTAGCTGAGTGGTTTAGCAGTAAATTTACACTTTACGGACAGGGTTTCGATTACTCTACTCCTTAGCTGTTAGTTAGCATTACTAAACGTTTAGTACTTAAAAGCTTCCAAGTGTACAGCGCTTTAGGTGAATTTTTAATTGACCAAAAAAGGTAGCAACGAGTATGCCGAAATTGGTAGCCGGGTGAATTTTAGGAATTCATAATTTAAATTGTAAGAGTTCAAGTCTCTTTACTCGTAAGTGTTAGCAATTTGTTAAGCTAGCGTTAGCTAGCACATCAGCGCAAATACATCTTTAGCTAAATTGGTAAAGCGTTTGCCTTCGAAGCAATAAAATTATTGGTTCAAGTCCAATAAGATGTTGGCGGTTAGCGACTAGCTGCTTACAAAGTTACTACTGCTTCTAGCTAGCGCCTAAACTAACAGCTACAGGTTGTCTCCAATGCTTCGGCGCTAGAAAGAGCGTAGTATAATTGGTTAGTATCATGATCTCCAAAATCATTGATAGGTGTTCAAATCACCTCGCTCTTGAGCAGTCAGCGTGTGGTGAGCAGCTAACACTCCCCACCAGGCGCTAGATCTAGTTAGCTTGCGCCTACAAGAGTTCTTAGCTTAATAGGTAGAGTACCTAATTGTCAATTAGGTTGGTCCCAGTTCGAATCTGGAAGAGCTCGTCAGCGAAGCGTTGGTGACAAGAAACCTGTTAGTAAGACTTACTTATTCGAGTTAGTAAGCGCCGCTAACTTACCAGCAGGTTTTAATTCCCTTTGCTAGATCTAGATCTAGATAAACGAGTATAGTTAAATTGGTATAACTTCTACCTTCCAAGTAGATATTATCAGTTCGAACCTGATTATTCGTAGTAACATTTAGTTGGTCAAGCGCTTGGCCACCAACGTTAGCAGCTACGCGCAGGCGCTAGCGCTAGTTTCGTTAAGCTACTAGTAAGTTAGCGGCGCTTACTCACACAGTGAAAAGAGTTAAATTTAGCTCGTTGGTAGGAGCAATATACTTAGCTGCTAAGTATATTTTCTAAAGGTTCGATTCCTTTACTCTTTAGATTTTCATCGCTGTTTCTTGCGCTGCTTGATAATTAGCTTTACACGAGGCAGCAACAGCGCTAGCGCCTAGCGCTCGACTGAAAAGAACATTACTAAGATGAATCTTAAAAACTAAATTAAGATAAAATTTAATAAAGAAAATACTAGCGTAAATCGATGTCTATATTTAATACTATATTTAATGATGCTCCTCAACCTTGGCAGCTTGGATTTCAAGACAGTGCCGCACCAGGATTTACAGGACTTGTAACATTACATAATACAATAGGGTTTTATTTAATCGTTATTAGTGTTGGAGTATTTTGGGTTTTAGCTTCAAGTATTTATTATTTTAACTCTAAAAATACTCAGATTGTTTATAAATATCTTAACCATGGAACATTAATTGAATTAATATGGACTATATCTCCAGCTTTCATTTTAATTGCTATTGCATTTCCAAGTTTTAGATTACTTTATTTACTAGATGAAGTTATTTCACCTACTCTTACAATTAAAATTGTAGGTCACCAATGGTACTGGTCTTATGAATATTCTGATTTTGTTACTGAAAATGGAGAATCAATAGATTTTGATTCATATATGATACCAGAATCAGATTTAGAATTAGGTCAATTTAGATTATTAGAAGTAGATAATAAAATGATGATCCCTGTAGATTGCCACATAAGATTAATTGTTACAGGATCAGACGTTCTTCATTCTTTTGCAGTGCCATCTTTAGGGATAAAATTAGATGGTGTTCCAGGTAGATTAAATCAAGTATCTGTTTTAGCTGAACGAACGGGTACATTTTACGGTCAATGCTCTGAAATTTGTGGAGTTTGGCATGGATTTATGCCTATAGCTGTAGAATCAGTATCTATTCAAGATTATTTAGCATGAGTAGATTCTATGTTAGCGTAATTGCTAGTGCAGCGCAGCAAGAATAGTGCTAACAATACTTAGAAGCTTCTAACTGCAGCTTGACTCGATCGCAGCGCTTGGAGTCAGGCGCTAAGCGATAACCCCTCCTCTCTAGGCTAGTCGCTAGCGCCGCTAAGGGATTTTCCCAACGGCAAACGCGCCCCAGCGACTAACACTAACGCAATCAACTAAGATGTAAGTGCTAACTTACTACCAGTAGCGCAGGTGCTAGCCGTTAGTAAGTTATACTAGCTAGTGTGGAACGAACAACTAGTGCCGAGTAAAAGAAACCGAAGGATTTTAAAAATCTTTTTTTAGCTAGGCGCGCACTAATATTAGTAAGTTAGCAACGCTTACTAGCGTTAGCGCTAGCGCCTAACCAGAGTTAAGTTTACAGATGGTTCTGTAGTAAACCTGCAAAGTTTATTGAAATTAAGGTTCAATTCCTTCTTAACTCTAACGTTGTTTCGCTCATTTTATTTTCTTAGTTTAATGGTAGAACAACATTCTTCTAAAATGTTAATTTTGGTTCGACTCCAAAAGAGAATGAGTAGTTAGCGTTAGCGCCTACTGCGCTGGGTTTAACTAGCGAGTGCTAGTAATCGTTGAGCGCTAACTAACAGTTAGCAGCTAGGCGCTAACGCTATAAATTTTTATTGTTACAGTATTTTGGCAATTGGCTTGTTAGTGCTGGTACAGGATGAATTGGTGGCGGCTAAACATTAACTGACGGCTAAGTGCTAGCGCCACGCTTGATCTTAACAGCCTTCAGGCACTAGGTAGTGGCTGCGCTAGATCTAGCGCCAACCAACAGCTAAATAACACTTGCTTGACATTAATCTTACAACTTGCTGCGCTAGCGTTTGCAGCCCGCACGGAACGAACAGCAGGCAGGAAAATAATTCTAGCAGTTGCTACGCTACCGCTAGATCTAGCGATTAAAATTTATAATTCTTTCTTAAGAATAATACCTGGATATTTTACCTAGGACGTGGTATTAGTGAAACCAATAACGCAGGCAGCTAGCTTCTGACAGCCGCTAGCGTTAGCAACAGTAAAAGCAATGACAACTAATTCTTTCACCTTAATTATTTTTAATTTAATGATTAATTTAATTGATGTTTTATGTGTAATACTTCCAGTATTACTTTCAGTAGCTTTTATGACAATAATTGAAAGAAAACAATTAGCAGCTCATCAAAGACGAGTAGGTCCAAATACTGTGGGTTACTTTGGAGTTCTTCAACCTTTTAGTGATGCTTTAAAGTTAATTCTTAAAGAAACTATTATACCTTCTCAATCTAATAAAGTTTTATTTTATTTGGCCCCTATCTCTACTTTAATATTTAGTCTATTAGGTTGAGGGATAATACCTTTTGGTCAAGGATTAGCCTTATCTGATTTTTCACTTGGTATTTTATATACTTTAGCTTTATCTTCTTTAGGAGTGTATGGTGTTCTATTTGCGGGATGATCTGCAAATTCTAAATATGCCTTTTTAGGATCATTACGATCCACTGCTGCAATGATTTCTTATGAATTAATTCTAAGTTCTGCTATTTTAATAATAATATTATTAACAGGTTCGTTTAATATAACAAATATAATTGAACAACAACAATCCATTTGGTTTATTATACCTTTACTACCTGTTTTTATATTTTATTTTATCTCTATTTTAGCTGAAACATCTAGAACACCTTTTGATTTACAAGAAGCTGAGTCTGAATTAGTTGCTGGTTTTTTCACTGAACATTCTAGTGTTCCTTTTGTTTTCTTTTTTTTAGCTGAATATAGTTCTATAGTATTATTTAGTAGTATTACAGCTATTTTGTTTTTAGGTGGGTATAATTTACCTGAATTGTTTATAAATAATACTTATATTAATCTTCAGTCTATAATATTAGGCATTAAAACTTGTTTATTCTGTTTTATGTTTGTTTGATTTAGAGCCACTTTACCTAGATTGAGATATGATCAATTAATAGAATTGTGCTGATTAAATCTTTTACCTGTAGCAGTAGCTTTTATAATATTAGTTCCAAGTATTTTAGTTGCTTTTGAAATTACTCCTTAGTAAGTTATCCTTACTAACTCGCTCAGTTGATACCAATTGCTAACCCCTTTCTGCTGCAGCGCTAGATCTAGCGCTTTGGTGGTTAGCCCTACTCTAAAAGAAAGAAAATAAAACCTTTAAGTAAGTTAGCGGCGCTTACTAACTCGAATAAGTTAGCAACGCTTATTAACAGCCCGTGCTGCTGAGCACAATCACCTGCGTGGCGCTAGCGCTTTTTCGCTTGCTTGCTAGCTTGCAATATTAGAGTTATTCATGGTAGATGACAAACTTGGCCCGTCGCTCCCTTTGGGTGGGAGACATATAGCGTGTTCGAGTCGCGCCTACCATAAACGGCACTAGCACCAACAAGGTATCATGGCAGAATGGTTAATGCGAGGTACTGTTAATACTTTTTTCAGAGGTTCAATTCCTCTTGATGCCTAATTGCTAGACTCGAGTAGTTAGTTGCTAGTGCCGCTAGCGTTAGCGCCAGCGCTAGTTAGCGCCGGTAAGTTACACTAACCAAGCCTTGGTGCTGAGCGAACATGTTGAAATTTGGTAAACAATCTTCTCTTAAGCAGAAGTGGACTTTAGTCCTTAAGAGTTCAAGTCTCTTTGTTCGTAATCATGTTTCAAAGATAGCGTTCCATCACTAGAAAAGCTAAAAGTGTTAGCTAACGTTTTAATTTTTAGAAAGATCTAGCAGCACTAGCAAGTATGTACCTAAGTGGCTAGCATCAAACGACATGGTGTAAAGGTTAGCACGATAGTCTCATGAACTGTATGTTTGGGTTCAATTTCCTAATGTCGTTTTTAGCTGCTTAGCGCCTAACGCGCAAGCAATCATCTGCAGCTAACCCCCGCGTGCGGGTAGGGTCTTTTAGTATAATGGCCGTACGAGTACCCTTCAAGTATTAAGTATCAGTTCAATTCTGATAAGGACTATCGCTGCTAGCGCTAGCAGCTAGTTTTCTGTGGTGTGATTGCATGCGCGTGGTAGCAGTTAGCAGCTTAGTTGCGGCGCGCACCAGCTAAGGAACAGTGTTCATTGGTATGATAAGACGATTGCTAATTGTTCAGGGTAAAATCCTTAGGTGTTCGAATCACCTCTGTTCCGATTTGCTTGCTTGAATAACTAGTCTAGTCTAGTCTAGTCTAGTTCTAGGTAGCGCTAAGTCAAGTAATAAAAGAAATATATGTTTGTTGCTAGATTAGCGCCGCTAGCGCCGGCAGCGCTCAGACGCCAGCGCTAAATAAATGTTAGTAAGTTAGCAACGCTTACTAGCGCCCGCAAGATAGGAATTAAAAGATATAATTTTCTAGCTAGTTTTGCGCTACTCGTGCTAAGTTAGAAAGAATAGCTAAATTTATGTATAAGTTTATGCTAACGCAAGTGCAATGGCTTTATTCTACTAATGCTAAAGAAATAGGTACACTTTATTTAATGTTTTCTATTTTTGCTGGTATGATTGGTACTGCTTTTTCAGTATTAATTAGATTAGAATTAGCTTCTCCAGGAATACAGTATTTACAAGGGGATCACCAGTTATTTAATGTTATAATTTCAGCTCACGCTCTAATAATGATATTCTTCATGGTGATGCCTGGGCTTGTAGGAGGATTTGGTAATTATTTATTGCCAGTTCAAATAGGAGCTCCTGATATGGCAAACAAACAGGAGGTCCTTGAGTTTAGCGCTATAAAAAATATTAGTAATAATAACAAAGATAATAAATTTAAAGAATATTTAGCAGGTCTATTTGAAGGGGATGGGCACATTTGAATTCAAAATGAAAATGGGAAAAAAAAACATAATCCAAGATTTTGTATAACTTATAGTCTTAAAAACGAACCCTTAGCTAAAAAATTATTAGAGTTAATAGGATCAGGATTTATAAGATATAAAAAACAAGATAATGCTTGTGTATTAACTGTTTCACCTGTAATAGGTTTAAAAAAGTTAGTTCATTTAATAAACGGTGAATTAAGAACTCCTAAGATACATCAACTTCATAAATTAATAGATTGATTAAATAAAAATCATAATACAAATCTTACTAAATTACCATTGAAAGAGAGTTCATTATCTGAAGATGGGTGATTAAGTGGATTTATAGATTCAGATGGTAGTTTTTCAGTTCAACATACTAAATTAGAAAACAACGCAAAAAAAAGAAAAATATCTTGTAGATTAAGAATTGAACAAAGAATGTTAGATCCTATAACTAATGATAATTATTTAAAAGTTTTAACAGATATATCAAATTTTCTTAATTGTTCATTACTAACTAGAAAACAAAAATCAACTGGTAATGAATATTATACTTTAACCGCTTCAAGTAAATTATCTTTAGAAATAATAGTAAATTATTTAGATAAGTATCCATTATTTTCAAGTAAATATTTAGATTATAATGATTGGAAAAAAATAGTTCTATTAATATTTGAAAATAAACATTATACAGAAGAAGGTATAAATAAAACAAATATTGTAAAAAATAGTATGAATAGACAAAGAATTAAATATTCTTGATATCATTTAAATATATTATCTTTTTAAAATTATATTAGTGTTGCCTTAGCGCTAAAACTCTAAACAGGAAATGCCGTTAAGAAGTGTAAACTTTTTAATTATTACTTCGCTATATGCATGGAATCTCTCGATTTTGGAATTCATTTTCCAGTTAACAGATACATAGACAGCTAATTGAAGTTTAACTTATAAAGTTGTATTTTCAACTGAATTAGTCGTAATACTTATGTATACATGGGAAGAATATGCAGGAAACCAAATTATAATTTAAGTATCTACTTTTCTGTCCTAACGCTAATTATTAGCAGTTATCTCTTAACAGCTGCTAATAATTGGCTAGCGCTGCTGCGGATTGCGCTAGCAGCTAGCACCATTTATTCTAAGTAACCAAAGATCAGCGAAATACGTTTATATTAAATTATTTACATTTTAGTTTAGCGTTTGCTTGCTGGTGATTTTGCTTGAGCGCTTGTCAGCGCTCAACGAGCTCACTAGGGAGCTCAGGATGTAAATAATTTAATCTTCGGTGTGATAACTAAAAATAAATAATAAGTAAATTTATTTTTAAAATTAAATTAATGAAAATAATAATGAAAAACATATTTCAAAGACTCTTTAAAGGAGTTAAAAAAGGATTATTTACGCCTACATTACCTGACCATATACTGGCTTTACAAAAAAATGTATTTATAAGATTATTAAGAGTAATAGGTGGTATTAGTATCATTTTAATACTGACACATAGATTAGAATATTTAGGATCAGGTCTACTATATTTGATAGTATTATGTGCTTGTACTTTTTTCTCTCTACTTTTTAGTTTTTATCTTTTATATATTAATTGTTATCGAATTAAACATATGTATAAATTATTAAAAAGCGATAAATTGGACGTACGAAACTCTCCTTTTGATAGATTTGCTACCTTGTCGGCTAAATTATTGTGATGCGTTAAAGGATTCTGTGAAGGAGCTGCTCCTTTTGGTATAACTTACGGTGCTATGGCTGGTATCGATGAACTTCGAAGAATAAAAGGACATGAGCCCATATTTTTACCCTTTTTAGCTAACATATTAATTCCTGATAATGAATCTTCAGAAATATTTAATAAACAAAGAAAATTAACAGCTGATCTGGTTAAAAATAAATTAGAAAGCGGTGCTTATACACAAGAATTAGGCATAGTTAATGAGTTATTAGAAAAAAATGTTATTACTAACGATGAAGCTATACAATGACAAAGAGATATTTTAAATAATAATTCTTTATTAAATCAAAATACTGAAGATATAAAAGGTCAAATACAAAAAAATTTAGAGAAATTAAATGAATTACGTAATAATAGAAATAAATAATTACTAGCGCGCAGCAGCAAACGCTAATTGCTAAATTCTTAGTAGCTATCTGCTAAGAACAGCCTAGCAAAAGAGTTCTAGCTCCTGGCGCGTGTCTAGCTGCCTAACCACTGAAAGGCGCTAGATCTAGCGCAAGTAATAAAGATAAACTAGCTCCTAACCCCCTTCTCAGCGCTCTCTAGCTGCCAGCTAGCGCTGCTAGATCTAGCAGCTGCTGGGGCAGAAAATATAAACTTAAATTATAAAAGTAGGATCCTCAGAGACTACACGCGAAGCCCCTTAAATGTATGTTAGCGGCTAAATATTAGCGCTTTCAGCGGCTAGCGCCTAAAACTAGCTTCTAGCGCTTAAGGATGAAGACATAGTCCGTTTAGGTAGGAAACTACTTAAGTTAAAAGATTTCCTAGATTAAATAATGTATCTTTTTGATTGTTACCTCCTGCTCTAATATTACTACTTGTAAGTTCATTAGTAGAAAATGGTGCTGGTACAGGATGGACGGTGTATCCTCCATTAGCTAGTATACAATCACATTCCGGAGGGAGTGTTGATTTAGCTATTTTCAGTCTACACCTTGCAGGTGTTTCATCTTTATTAGGAGCAATAAACTTTATTAGTACTGTTCTTAATATGAGAACTAACGGTATGAGTTTACATAAATTACCTTTATTTGTATGAGCAATATTTGTTACAGCAGTATTATTATTACTTGCTTTACCTGTATTAGCTGGTGCAATTACAATGTTATTGACAGACAGAAACTTTAATACTAGTTTCTATGATCCTGCTGGAGGTGGAGATCCTATTCTTTATCAACATCTTTTCTGATTCTTTGGTCATCCAGAAGTCAAATATATAGGCTTCTTAACGTTGCTGTATGCTGGGACAACTTCGATAACTAGTTTTAAATACTCAATCTTAAATGACATAGTGAAAATTTTAAAACAATGAAGTATATCAGCAGGTAACGCTTTGTATTTTAGCATTAGTGGAACCTCAGAGACTTTGCGCAACGAAACTGTAGTAAAAACGGAAAATGTAAAGTTTATTTCTGTACATGTGCCTAAACATAAGAAGCCAGTTAATGATGATCAATTTGGACATTATTTAGCTGGTTTAATTGATGGTGATGGTCATTTTAGTAGTAAACAGCAATTAATTATTGTATTTCATTCATTAGATGTTTCTTTAGCTTATTATATTAAAGATCGGTTAGGTTTTGGTAATGTTAGAAAAGTTAAAGATAAAAATGCTTTTCTTCTTATTATAGCTGCTAAGAAAGGTATAGAAAAAGTTATTAATTTAATAAATGGTAAAATTAGAACTGTTAATAAATTTAATCAAATTATTAATAATATATTGAATTCTGTAACTTATTCTGAATTTAGTAAAGAAGTTAATTTAAAATTAAATTTAGATAAAAATTTAAAAAACTATTGATTAGCTGGGTTTTCAGATGCAGACGCTAGTTTTCAAATAAAAATAATTAATCGAAAGGTTGCTAGCGTAGAAGCAGAAGTTAGATTAAATTTTCAAATTGATCAGAAAAAAGATAATCTTTTATTACTAATTAAAGAATTTTTAGGTGGTAATATAGGTTATAGAAAAAGTCAAGATACTTATTATTATGGATCAACTAGTTTTGGTTCAGCTAAAAATGTAATTAATTATTTTGATAATTTTCATTTATTATCAAGTAAACACATTAATTATTTAAAATGAAGAAAAGCTTATATAATAATTCAAAATAAAGATCATCTTAATAAAAATGGCTTAGAAAAAATTATTAAATTAAAAAATACAATGAATAGGTTAAGTGGTTCTACAGTTTAAGATAAAGTCCTAACAAGGGTGTAAATTCTTGAGTATTAATTAAAAAAGATTAGCGGCGCTAGCAGCCGGCGCTAGTAAATGCTTAACTATTAAATTAATCAAAATTATTGTTATATTTTAATTATTCCTGGTTTTGGAATTGTTAGTCACATTGTATCCACATTCTCAGGTAAACCTGTATTTGGTTATCTTGGTATGGTTTATGCAATGTTTTCAATAGGTATCTTAGGGTTTTTAGTATGAAGTCATCACATGTTTAGTGTAGGACTTGATGTAGATACTCTTGTGTCTAAGATAATGGTAACATTATTAATTAGTATTGGGCTATATGCTGGAAAACTTGGCTATTTTATTGGTCCACTCAGTGAAAGACTGTTCGGAAAAATCCAATCTCTAAAAGAGCCTTATTTTAGTAAAATAAAATCATTTTTTATTTTAATTAAGGAAAACAAGCAATCAGCAGGTAACTTTTATTTAAATTATTTAATTTTTATAAAAAATATACTTAATCACACACGATTAAGATTCTCTAGTTTTATTTATAAATTATTTTCAACGAATTCTAATAATTTTTCAGAAAGTTCAAATTTTGATAGTTATATTTCTGATCCTATAAATTTAGGTAAAATATCTGCTTTAAGTAAATATACTTATGAAGATAGATATAAATTTAGAGATAAAAGACCGAATGTTACAAATTTTAATGATTTTTTCATGAGTGCCTTCAAGGCTATGTTATTATACAAGTTAATAGAAAAAACAAATATATCAGGATCTAACACGTCGTTAAATGATAACCTAGAAATAGAACATTTAGATTTAGAATTATATTTCTTTGTGGGAAACCCTCTAAATAAAAATTCAAATTACAAGGATAAATCAAACTTAACTAAAAATATTTTACAGTATCCTAAAGAATTCTTGAAATTTACATCAAATAATTCGAATATTAATACGCAAGATATGTTAATATTAGGTCTTTATAGTAAATTTAAGTTAATTTGTAATTATAATTTAAATTCTTCTCTTTTTTTATTTAAAGATAGTGAAGAATCTAAAGAAGTAACAAGATTTTTACGTGATATACTTATAAATGTAACTAATCATATAAATATAATTAGTAAAAAGGATGTTTCTATTCATAATACTAAGATAAAACCAATATCTTTAAATGAAGATTTATATTTTATATTTAAAATTGATGGGGTTTACCCACTTTCTACTGAAAAATTAAACTTCTCGAAAAAAGTACAATATAATAAAACAAAATCTAATAATGGTTTTTCTAAGTGCAAATACTCTACTTTATCTGAAAAGTCTATTATTACAAATAAAAATGAATAATATAAAGGAATATAGTGATAAAATAAATATATACAATGAGATAGAGACTATATCTGACCATATATCTACTCATGTAAAACCTAACACCAATGAAGAATTAGGTTATTATTTAGCAGGTTTAATTGAAGGGGATGGTTATTTTGGGTATCATCGATTTGAAATAGCTTTTCATGAAAATGATACTTTTTTAGCTTATTTTATTAAAAAAGAAATTGGTTATGGCTCCGTTTTAAATTTAAAAAATAAAAGATCAGTTAGATATGTTTTAAGGCATTCTGAAGGTTTAAAAAAAGTTTTAATTTTAGTGAATGGTAAGTTTTTATATACTGCTAAAATAAACCAACTTTTAAAACATCAATGAGATAAAAAATTTGACATTTCTATTTTGCCACCCGCAAATTTTGATATAGTGTCAAATTACTGGCTAGCAGGATTTACTGATGCAGATGGTTCTTTTGTTATTACTTTAGTAAATAGTACAACTCACAAATTAAAAATGAATGTGCGATTAGAATTTAAGATTAAACAAAAGAATATAGATTTATTAGAAATAATAAAACAAACATTTGGAGGTCATATTTATTATTTGAAATCAGAAGAATTATTTTATTATAATTCCATATCATTTAAATCTGCTAAATCGGTAATAAGCTATTTTGACAATTTTCAATTAATCTCTTCAAAATGAATCAATTATTTAAAATGAAGAAAAATATATCGAATTATTCAAAGAAAAGAACATTTAACTATAGAAGGATTAAATAAAATAAAAATTATAAAAGGATCCTCAGAGACTAATACGCCTAACTCCTAATATGCTTCCTAGTCTAGTCTAGTAATTTAGTGTTAGATGCTAGCGCTATTAGGATGAAGATAGAGTCCACTCGTTTTTGACAAGAGCTTATTTTACTGCTGCTACAATGGTGATAGCTGTTCCTACTGGAATAAAAATATTCTCATGAATAGCAACTCTATATGGAGGAAGTTTAAGATATACGACTCCTTTATTATTTACAATAGGTTTCTTAGCTTTATTTACTATTGGAGGATTAACTGGAGTTATTTTATCTAATGCTAGTTTAGATATAGCATTACATGATACATATTATGTGGTAGCTCATTTCCATTATGTACTATCTATGGGAGCTGTATTTGCATTGTTTGCTGGATTTTATTATTGAGCTCCTAAAATTATAGGTAAAACATATAATGAATTATTAGGAAAAATACATTTCTGAACCTTATTTGTAGGAGTTAATTTAACTTTCTTTCCTCAACACTTCTTAGGTTTAGCAGGAATGCCTAGAAGAATACCAGATTACCCTGATGCTTTTAGTGGGTGAAATGCAGTATCTAGTTTTGGTTCTTTAGTTTCAGTTATAGCTGTTATTTTATTTGGTTATATTGTTTATGATATTTTTGCTAATAATCCTCTATGTTCAAATAATCCTTGAGGTGTACCGTCTTTCTTCACAGGAACACAATTGAAAAATGAAACACAAACATCTAATACACTAGAATGGACTTTAGCTAGTCCTATTCCTTTCCACCCATTTAAAATGTTACCAATTCAATCTTAGCTTCTAGAGCTACTAACTTAACGCTTAGTAGCCTGCAAGCAACAAAACCCCTTTTAGTTAGCGCCGCAAGCAGCTAGCCGTCAGCGCTTAATATTAATATTAATGTTAGCAGCTTTCAGTTATATCTTAGCTAGCCTTTTTCAGCCTTAGTGCAACAGAAGCGCTAGTATTAGTCCTCCTTTCTAATGCGCTCTAACGCGCTCTAACTAGAGCGCGCAAGGAATAAGGTTAAGTAATAATTAGGATGATAGAAATAAATTAAAAAGCAATAAGCCTTAGCACCAAAGGCAAGGTTAACGTTACTAAATAGCGCTAACTAACCTCCCAGTCGAGCGTTACCAAAAAATACATTAATAAAAATGAAAAATATTAGAAAATCTTCAGCGTTAAAAATCTCAAGAATATTTAAATCTGAAGTAAAAAAACAAATTGAAATAAATAGATTAATTAAAGTTTCAAATGTTAGTGCTTTGCAACTGCCAGTAGGCGCTAACGCTAGATCAAATAAAAATATTATAAACTATTTTAATATGTTAAAATATTATTTAAAAGGATTACAAATATATACTAACTTTTTGAATACATATGTTTCTTCTTGAAATAATAAATCTTTAATAATTAAAAATAATAAAAATACACTAGAAGGAGGTTTGAGTAGTGCTAACGCTAATATTACCAAGGCCACTTCTTCAGCGAACGATAGTATTCAGTCAGCAAACGTTAGCGCTACTAGCACAATCTCAAGTAGCACAAGAATATTTAGTAATAAATTTATTAATAAATATTTAAAATCAATAACTAAATTTAATTTAGTTCCAGCCACTGGGTCTAACACTAGAGCAAGAAGATTAAACTTATTTAATTATTCTCAACAAATTAATTATAATTTTAACAGTTTAAATAATATATTAATTAAAAAAATATGTAATTTATTATTTAATTCTTTTTTTTCTATGAACTGTATAATTAGTAAACCTATATTTGAATTTAAAAATGATAAAATAGTTATACATTTATTTTTTTACTTATTTAAAAAAGAACTATTAACGATAGAAACTAGAAAAAATAAACCTAGCACTAGCACACTATTAAGTTTAAATAAAAATAAAATAAGTATTTTATGTACTGTTTTAAGCCAATTATTTAACAAAGAAGTAGTTTTAGAACTAAATAGAATTTATTACCCGTACTTTGATAGTAATATTTTTGTTAATCTTTTAGCTCAAATTATTAATAAAATAAAATTAAGAAGAATTACAAAAAGATTCTTCTTAAAAGCAAAGATGAAAAATCCTTTTAAACAATTAAATACTAGAGGCGACAGCGGTCAAGCGCTAGTAAACGCTAAATTACCTTCTTTATTATCCGGACTTCATATTAAAATATCTGGTCGTTTATTAACAAATAGAATTATACCTAAAAAAACGACAAGTATAATTAGTAGAGGAGCTTTAGCTAAAATGAAAGTAAATTATTTAGATATAGCTAGATATACAAATAAAAATAAGAGAGGTGCTTTTACTATTACTATAACTAGTGGACAAAATTTGACTTAGCTAGCGCTGAGCAGCCGCTAAACAATATTTGCAGAAATGTCTAACAGTAGTGCTAGCAGCCGCCAGCAGACGCTAAATCTAGCGCAGCAATTAATTAATTAAAGGTTAGCAGATGTTAGCAATTAGCAATGCTAACTGCTAACATTTGCTGTAGACTACCACAAGCTGCTAACCCCTTTCTAGATCTAGCAGCGTGCACCAGCAATTAACAGCCAGCACTTTAACACCAGCGTAAATAACTAGTTATTTACTAGCGCTTAGCAGCTTAGCGCCAAGCAGGAAGAGTAATGATTTTTATTAGTATTTTAATTTTAATAGTGGCTATTGCCCTACCCTCATTTAAAAAACAAATTTCTTCCGCATTATTTACTAGAATATCTTCTATAATATTTCTATATGCTGGAGCGTTATCTTTTAACGCTTATTATATTCAGTCAATTGGATCAGGAATAGGAATATATAGCGGATTATTCCATGTGACTATAGTTTCACAAATATTAGAAGTGTTTATATACACTATTGGTTCTATTATTTTAATCTCTTGACCGACACAAAGTGTTAGTAACTTTGTAACTAGCAGTAGTGTAGCCACTAATTTAGCTAACAATAATTATAGTACAGAATATTCTTTATTAGTATTATTTAGTACATTAGGTGCCTCTTTATTAATATCTTCTTCTGATTTAGTATCAATGTATTTAAGTATTGAATTACAATCTTTTGGTGTTTACATTTTAGCTACATTATATAAAAACTCAGTATCAGCTACTTCAGCTGGTTTAAAATATTTTTTATTAGGTGGATTATCCTCATGTATTATATTACTTGGAGCTGGTTTAATCTATACATTTACAGGTCTAACAAATTTTGAATCTATGTATAGTTTAATATCAGTGTATGATACTAATGTAGCACTAGTACAAGGTTTTAATTTAGGAATAATATTAATTATTATAGGATTATTATTTAAAATAGCCGCGGCACCTTTACATCATTGGGCTCCAGATGTATATGATGATAGTCCAACTATAGTAACAATATGGTTAACTATAATGCCTAAAATATCTATTATATTTTTATTATTAGAAATTCAAACTGGAGTTGGTTTAAGTTCTGTAGTGAATTCAGCGAGTTGATTAACGCTACCAGCTAGTCTAGCTAATTCTTTAGATTATGTAAATTTAGCAGCGCTAACTAGCGCAATTGAAGATATAAATTTCAGTTTCCTTTCTTTATCATTTCCTGTTGCAGCATTACTAGGAGGAAATAGTACTAAATATGTATTAAAATATTTATTATTAATTAGTTCATTACTATCTCTAATTATAGGAACAATAGTAGGATTAGCTCAAACTCGAATTAAACGATTATTAGCTTATAGTACTATTTCTCATATTGGATTTATGTTATTAGCTTTAAGTGTAAATACTGAAGAATCTATAGATTCTCTTATATTTTATATACTACAATATACAATAACTAATTTGAATGCTTTTTTAATTATTATAGCTTTAAGTTATACTTTCGTTAGCGGCTACCAAACTAATCGAGCTGTAGGTAGCGCAGCAACCAACGGCTCTTTTCACGAAGCAACTACTAACCTTCCTGCATCTAGCTTCTTAATCAATTTAAGTAGTACTAGAAAAGCGCTAAACAAAACAAATTTTGATATTAAATTTATTTCCGAGCTAAAAAGTCAATATGAACTTAATCCTTTACTTAGTTTAAGTTTAACAATATGTTTATTTTCTATGGCAGGTATACCTCCTTTAATAGGGTTTTTCTCTAAACAGTTCGTTTTATATGCTGCAATACAAAACGGTTATTATTTTATGTCAATAGTAGCTATAATTGTTAGTGTAATTAGTGCTTCTTATTATTTGAAAATAATTAGAGTTCTTCACACTTCTAGTGATAGTACATCAGAAGCGCTAGGAGAATATTTAACACTAGATCAGCTTAGTGCTAGTGCCTCTCATAGCGCCCGAGGAGCAAGCGATAACATAAATTATTCAATATCATTTTTATCTAATGTTCATAGTTTTTTAATTTCTAGTTTAACATTAACATTAATAATGTTTGTTCTTAAACCTTCTATAATCTTAAACCTTACACAACTGTTAACTTTATCTTTATTTAATTTTTAAATGCTAAATACAAATACTTTATTAATATTTTTTATTTTTGTTCCAATTTTAGCCATAATATTATTAACTTTAAATATATTTTTATCTCCTCATAATCCATATGAATCTAAAGTAGCTCCTTATGAATGCGGAATGCAAAGTATTGTAGAACAAACTAGATATAAATTTAATATAAATTTTTACTTAGTTGCAATGTTATTTCTTATTTTTGATTTAGAAATTTTACTTTTATTTCCTTTAGCTGTTACTTTATATCAAGTAAGTATTTTTGGATTTTCAATTGCGATCATATTTTTTATTGTTTTAACTATAGGTTTTATATTAGAAATTGGTCAAGGTGCCATTAAAATAATTAAATAAGCGCTGGCGCTAGATCTAGCACTTGGAATTGCTTGCTTCCAACTTATAATTACTATTCTAATTCTTAAATCCCCTTTTATCTGCTGCTAGCTAGCCAGCCAGCCAGCTAGCTAGCTAGCCAGCGATAAAAGTATCGATGACAATATTGTTTTAACATCAAAAATTTATTTAAAGTATTTTAAAGGGGTTATTAAGGATAACAAAGCAAATTTATAAAAAAGGAGATTAAAATCAAAAGCTTCAAATCTTTAAGTGCTAATTGCGCTAAAAGATACTAAGATTGGAGCGATCCTAAGGGAAACCTTATTATTCATACTTCCTGAAGTAAAACATTTTAGTAAGGAAAGGAAAGGAAATCAACCGAGACTCCGAAAGTAATGGTGAGTGAAATCGGATTAGCCTAAATTATTTTTAATAATTGAATAACAAAATAGTTAGTATAATTACTACTATGCGCAACCACAGAAGGTCAACTACAATTAGTCCTGTAAATTAAATTAAATATATTATAAAAAGTACAATGAGAGTAAACTTGTTGGAAAATAGGGGAACCATCCTCTAAGGCTAAGTATTATAAATTTAGCGATAGTGAAAAGTACTGTAAAGGAATTGTTTGAAATAGCATGTATTATACAAAAAATGTTTAGCACAATTAAACATTTGGTGAAATAATCTTGAATTAGTAACTCTATAAGCAGTCGAAATTCTAGCGCGTGCTATAATAACGGCGTACCTTTTGCATAATGGGTCAGCAAGTTAATTGGAGTAGCAAGGTTAAAAGCCCTAGCGAAAGCGACTAGACTAACATATAGCGGTAGGTTAATGTTAGCTGTTTAGTAACGTTAATCTTAAGCAATTAATAGTATTGGTAAAGTTACTTCAATTAGACCCGAAGCTAGGTGATCTTTCTAAGACCAGATTATAATGGATCGAACGGGTGAATGTTGCATAATTCTCCGAAGAGTCTTTGAAAGCGGTGAAATGCCAATCTGACCTAGTGCTAGCTGGTTTTCTACGAAACATATTAAAGTATGAGATCTACACAAAATTTATGAAGGTACAGCACGGCGATTCCCAACTAAAAACTAAATTAGTTTAGTTAAATACGTTTAGGTTGCGGGGATCTAGAAAATCTTACCTATGGAAGCGAATCTCGGAATTACATAAATTAATGGTAGATATTCAGACTGCTCATGCTAAGTTGGGTAGTCAAGACGGAAACAGCCGAGAACACAGATCAAGGTCCCAAATGATTAAGTTGCATCAACCAACTAAGTGAAATTAAGGATGTAGCAAATCGAATACAGCTGTGAAGTGAGCCTGGCAGTCGCTACTTATAATGAACGTTTGTAACAACGCATCAGCAGTTAGATTGTAGCACCGAAAATTTAACGGGTCTTAAGTAATCAACCGATATCGTGTTGATTTAAAATTAGCGTAAGCGTTAGGCGTTAGCGCCAGCGCCTACTAATTAGCTAATTTTAAATTTAGGTAGTAGAACATTCATTATAACTATTTATAAAGCAGTGTTTCATTGTTTTTAGGTAAATGAATAGAGAATGCTGACATGAGTAACGTAAAAAGAAGTTAATAATACTTCTCGCCGAATACGAAAGGGTTATAAGGAAAGGTTAAACCTCCTTATGTTAATGCGGCCTCTAAGGATAAGAGCTAAAGCTCTAACTGATGAGTATTTAACAGAAAATTTAGATGTTAAGCGTGCTGCTACGTAATTAGTGCAGTGAACGTTGTTGACTTCTAAATCAGGAAATTAATGTTAAGCAGCTAGCGTTTCTAAGTTTGCTTTGTGAAACGAGGCGCTAGATCTAGCGCTAATGCTAAATGTTTAGTTTAGCATTATTAAACTACCGTACTCTAAACCGACACAGGTTCGTAGGTAGAGAATACTAAGGCGTAGAGCTAAAAGTTGTAAAGGAACTCGGCAAAATGTCCTCATAAGTTAGACGAAAAGAGGAACCAGATGTAGCGAAGCGTAATCAAATAAAATTATTGCGCTAGAGCTATCTGCTGGTGTCACAGAATCGGAGGCCCCGACTGTTTACTAAAAACATAGATCACTGCAATGATAAATATCATAGTATAGTGGTCGAAATTTGCCCGATGCCATTAATATAAGAGAGGTGATGGGAAACTGTTACTAATCGAAAGTCTGGTTAATAGCGGTCTTAACTATGAGGATCCTAAGGTAGCAAAATAAATTGGCCATTAAATGTGGTCCGGTATCAATAATGTAACGATGGCCTCACTGTCTCTACAACTTGCTCAGTGAAATTGAATTACTCGTGCAGATGCGAGTTACCTCCAGGGGGACGGGAAGACCCTATGCAGCTTTACTGTAGTTAGTTATCACATTGATCTAAAACAATTCCAGTTAATAGTGATTAGGGAAGTCGAGCGCTAGACAATCAGTGGAATACCTTAAAACTAGAATTGGGTTGATGTTTACCTAAGATATTAATTAGCAACTAAAATAATTTAATACTAGGGAGAGTTGACTAATTGGCAGTTTGACTGGGGCGGTCGTCTTTAATAAAGTAACAAAGTACATCCAAATTTAATACAGAAAAATATAAGTACTAGCAGTTGCTACGCTACTGCTAACGTTAGCTAGCTGGCGCTAAATCTAGCGGCACTAGCAACTAAGCTGCGCGGTAGGAGTTAGTACTTTAATTACAAATACAGCCGCTAGCTGCTTACAAAGTTACTAGCGCTTTTACAACAAATATATAAAATAATATAAGGTATAGCTAGACATTGAATGGAGATCAATCAACCAATGAACGGTTGTGTAGAGCGTAATGGCGGAAAGCATGCTTAACTGAAAGACTTAGAAGTCAAACAGATACGTAAGTAGGGCATAGTGACCCCTCGCTATATTATGGAATAGACGAGGATCAATCGATAAAAGTTACGCTAGGGATAACAGGCTAATAGCCGACGAGAGTACACATTGTCTCGGCTGTTTGGCACCTTAATATTTGACAAAGATTAAATTTATATTACTATATTTCGACTAGCGCTAAACACTTAATACATTTTAATCTTTAGCACTAACAAATTTTAATTGTAGCGCTAAATAATACATCCTAGCGCTATTTAAGATACCTTCAAAGTCTCATTTAATTTACAAAACTTTATTATTTTGTAAGGTAGAGACTGGCTTTTATTTTTAAAAGCTTATTTTAAATTAATTTATTAAAACTGAATAAAACACTTAAAGATATGTTAGTTGGAGTAATTTTAGGAGATGCACATATTAAGAGAACAGGATTAGATAAAGCTTTTATTTCTTTTGAACAATCAAATAAAAAAATAGAATATATAAAATATTTGCAGAGTTTAACAAAAGAAGGTGGGTTACCCTTAATGGATGAAAACATTAAAGAATATTTAAGAAATGATACAAGATATAATACTACTAATAAGTCATTGTATTTTAGAACGCAATCACTTGAAGAATTAAAACCTATAGCTGATGTCTTTTTAAATGATTCTGGAAATAAAGTAATACCTACTAATATTGCAGATTATTTAACTCCAAGAAGTTTAGCTTTTTGGATTATGGATGACGGTCAACAAGTAAAAAGAGGAGGTGTAACTTTATGTACAGATAGTTTTAAATCTAATGAAATACAAATTCTTAGAGAAGCTCTTAAAAATAAATTTAATCTGGATACTTCAATTCATAATAAAAAAGGTAAAAATGAAGATAATTATGAAAGAATTTATATAAATAAAGACTCTTTAGATAATATAAAACCTTCTTTAAAGGAACATATGCATGAATCAATGTTATATAAAATAAATGAAGGAGAAATAATAAAACAAGATAGTTCTGAAATTGAAAGTGATGGAGATTTAAATATTTTTGATATAGACTAAATTCTATTCAAAAGATAATAATCTTTAGCGCTAGTACAAAAATAATAATATAAATTATAAATATTTTGACATCGGGGAATTTTAATAGTAATATTAACTTAGAAGTTAGCTATATGCTGGAACATCCTTAGAGCTTTCAATACTAGCGGAAGCATTAGTGCTAGTGAAAATTTGAAAGATTGGACAATCAGCAGGGAAGTTATTTAGTATAGGTAATAGTAACTGTTTTAAAATTAATTAACCCCTCAACGATCACACGCTAACATCCAAAACTATATTAAATTACTCTTAATATTGGATGAAGATATGATCTAAACTTAACTGAAAGGTTAAGAGTTATTAATAAAATAAATATTAATAATAAATGCGATGTCGACTCAACCTATCCTCCGGGAGAAGAAGCTTGGAAGGGTTCGGCTGTTCGCCGATTAAAAGGTTACGTGAGTTGGGTTTAATACGACGTGAGTCAGTATGGTCCCTATCTTCTGGAGGGATAAATAGTAAACAGGGGCAGACCTTCTAGTACGAAAGGACCAATAGGCTGTGTTTCTCTAGTGTACCAATTGTAGAAATAATTTTATTGCGCTAAAAAGCAATAGAATAATGCTGCATAGTTGGGTAGCCACAAACATAATAGATAAATGCTGAATGAATATCAAGCAAGAATCTAACTCCTAGATACTATCATCGGTTAGCGCTTTTCTAGTCTAGCGTAAAGTTAGAAAGAAAGCAGCTACCGTTTAATAACTAAGAAATAGAACATTTCTAGATAGGATGCAAATGAAATTTACTGTGAAGTATTTAGTTTAGCATTACTAATTGATTATAGACTTGATGTTAAAGGTTAGTCAGCAATCTATTACAGGCGCTAGATCTAGCAAGCCCATAATTTAAAGGTAGAATAATTTCTTGATGAGGAATATGTAGAAGTTCAAATCTTCTTTGGCTTAAATTTTAAGAGTGTTAAGCGCTACGGAACGAACAGTTAATGCAGCGCCTCTAATTAATTAACTACTAATCCTAAATTTGTATTGTTATAGTGTCAATTCCTGGGGCGCGCCGCTACGCCGTGGCATGTAATGACACAAGCGCGCCCCAGCGCAATTTAGTGTTTGCTCTAGCCTCAAGTATTTATTATTTTAACTTTGATATTAGATCAAAGTTTAAACAAAGCCAGCCACCACAAATAATACAGAAAAATAAAATGAGAGTATTAAAAAGCCACGTTTTACTTAGACTATTGAATTCCTATTTAGTAGATTCTCCTCAACCTTCTAATTTATCCTATATGTGAAATTTCGGTTCTCTATTAGGTGTATGTCTAATAATACAAATTTTAACTGGAGCCTTTTTAGCTATGCATTATCAAGCTAATGTTGATTTTGCTTTTAATTCTGTGGAACATATAATGAGAGATGTTAACAATGGTTGAATTATAAGATATACACATGCTAATGTTGCTTCATTTTTCTTTATTTTTGTTTATATGCACGTAGGTAGAGGATTATACTATGGTTCATATAAATCACCAAGAATTTTAGTATGAACTATTGGAGTAATTATACTTATCCTTATGATGGCAATAGCTTTCTTGGGTTATGTATTACCTTATGGACAAATGTCTTTATGAGGTGCTACTGTTATTACTAATTTATTATCTGCTATACCAATCTTTGGACATGATATTGTAGAATTAATTTGGGGTGGTTTTTCAGTATCAAATGCTACTCTGAATAGATTTTTTTCATTACATTATATTTTACCTTTTTTATTAGCTGCTTTAGCTGTAGCACATATGATCGCTATTCATGTACACGGATCTAATAATCCTAATGGTGTATCTTCTAATGCAGATAGATATGCTATGCATCCTTATTTTACTTTTAAAGATCTTGTAACTATTTTTTTATTCTTCTTAATATTATCTGTTATTGTATTCTTCTATCCTAATTTATTAGGACATAGTGATAACTATATTCCAGCGAATCCAATGAGTACTCCAGCTTCAATTGTTCCTGAATGATATTTACTTCCGTTCTATGCTATTTTAAGATCTATTCCTAATAAACTATTAGGAGTAGTTGCTATGTTCGGATCTTTATTAATATTATTAATATTACCAATAACAGATTTATCTCGTATTAGAGGAAATCAATTTAGACCTGCAATGAAATTAGCTTTTTGATTCTTTGTTGTTGATTTTATAATTTTAATGTGGATTGGAGCAATGCATCCAACTGAACCCTATTTAACTATAGGTCAGTTTGCTACTGCATTCTATTTTATTTGATTTTTAATCTTAGTTCCCTTTATAGGATTAATTGAAAATACATTATTTGATTGCGCTGTTAGTGGTGTTAAATATTAGTAGCCGAACGCTAGTAAGTTAATCTTACTAATTGTCTAGGCTGCTAACTAGCGCAGCAACTAACCACTTGTGAGCAGCGCTAGCAACTAAACCAAGGTTAGTTAGCTTCTAATTTTCTAACCCCCCCTCCTCTAGCTTAGCTTAGCTTAGCTTAGCTTAGCTTAGCTTAGCTTAGCTTAGCTTAGCGCATGTACTTAGCGCTAAAAGTATAAATATACCTTTACGACTGGCAATCAATTGTTCGTTCCAGCGCTACTAGTGATCAGCCTTTTGGTTGTTAGCGCCAGCGCCTAGCGCCGGCTAGTAATTACCGCCTAGTGCTAAATTTATTCTAAGTAACTAACTGTAAACGTATTATGCGCTTACCTCATGATTTATCCTTTAGCTACTTGTAGGCGCTGGCGCTAACGCTAATCTAATAACAAATTGAATTTTAGTGCTTTTTAGCGGCTGCAAGCGCTAACGTAACCTAATCGTCAGTATTATTAAGCCGCTCGCTGCGCTAGTTAAGCTTTGGCAGTAAGTTAGCGCTAGCGCCTACCAAGCGCCAGTAAGCTAGTACTATTAAATACTGCGCGCGCGGCTGAAAATAAATATTAAAAATGAAAACTAATACAATTAGAACTCAATTTCAAGCTTTTCCTTTTCATTTAGTTGATCCTTCTCCTTGACCAATTTTAGTTAGCTTTTCAATTTTTTCTATGGCTATTGGAGCTGTAATGTATATGCATGGGTTTTCTTATGGGGGCTATTTATTAAATTTAGGATTCATTCTTACAGTTTATGGGATGATTCTTTGGTTCCGAGATGTTATTTCTGAAGGTACATTATTAGGTTGCCACACAAAAGAAGTTAAAACTGGTTTGATTATAGGTGTTGTTCTATTTATAGTAAGTGAAGTATTTGCTTTTTTATCTATATTTTGGGCCTTTTTTCACTCTAGTTTATCTCCAGCAATAGAAATTGGAGGTTATTGGCCTCCACTGGGAATAACTCCTTTAGATGCTTTCGCTATTCCTTTACTAAATACTTTTTTATTATTGTCCTCTGGGGCTTTTGTTACATATGGTCATCATGCTTTAATAGCTGGAAATAGAAAAGGAGCAATAATTGGTACAATATTTACAATAATATTAGCTATAGTCTTTACTGCTTTACAATATTTTGAATATTCAGAAGCTGCTTTCACGATGTCTGATAGTGTTTATGGTTCAGCTTTTTATGCTTCTACAGGTCTACATGGATTTCATGTTATCATAGGTACAATTTTTATATCTGTAGGATTATTTAGAATAATTAATTATCATCTAACTGATACACATCACCAAGGGCATGAAGCGGGAATTTTATATTGGCACTTTGTAGATGTAGTTTGGCTATTTTTATTTATGGCTGTTTATTTCTGGGGAGGTGCTTAGTTGCTGACTAGTCGTTGGTGAACGCTAGCTAATTAATAGCGCTTAAGCGTTAGCAGAAGCGCCTAACACTACGAGAAACAACAATTGCTTGTTAGCGCTGACTAATGCTAACTCACTAACAACCGACCAGTATTTGTGCTCGCTCTAGCGGCGCTTAGTTGCTAGATACTATTTAAAATAAATATTTATTTTAAATACTTAATTATTAAATAATCTATAAGGATTTAAACAAGAAGCGCTAGCAGCCGCTAGCACTAGCGCAAGCAATAGCAATATGAATTTATCTATTATTTTATTTCTAATTGGAATATTAGGTTTCATTTTAAATAGAAAAAATATATTATTAATGATTATGGCAATAGAAATAATGCTACTTTCTGTAACCTTATTAGTATTAATTAGCTCATTTGGTTTTGATGATAATGTAGGTCAAACCTTTAGTATATATATTATTTCTATAGCGGGTGCCGAATCCGTAATCGGATTAAGTATTTTAGTAGCATACTATAGATTAAGAGGAAATATCTCACTAAGAACATAATGTATTTATCTATTTTAATTTTACCTTTATTAGGTTCCTTTGTATCAGGAGTTTTTGGTCGAAAAATAGGTATTTTTGGATCACATTTATTAACATGTACTTGTTTAATTATAGCTTCCTGTTTAGCTACTATTGCTTTCTATGAAGTAGGAATATGCGGATCTCCAGTTTATATTAACTTAATGAATTGAGTAGATTCTGAATTATTTGTAATATCTTGGGAGTTTTTATTTGATCAATTAACTGTTTCAATGTTTATTCCTGTTCTTTATATTTCTTCTTTAATCCATATATTTTCTACAGATTATATGTCTAATGATCCTCATAACCAAAGATTTTTTTCATACTTATCTTTATTCACTTTTTTTATGTTATTATTGGTTTCAGGTGCTAATTATTTTGTTATGTTTGTAGGTTGAGAAGGAATTGGTGTAGTATCTTATTTATTAATTAATTTCTGGTTTACTAGAATACAAGCAAATAAAGCATCTATTTTAGCTTTAACTATGAATAGAGTAGGTGATATGGGATTAAGTATTGGATTTTTTACTATATTTGCATTATTTGGATCTTTAGATTATGCTACAGTTTTTAATCTTGCCCCATTAATGAACGAAACAACTATTACTGTAATTAGTTTACTTTTGCTTTCAGGTGCTTTAGCTAAATCTGCTCAAATACCATTACATTCTTGATTACCAGGTTCTATGGAAGGTCCCACTCCAGTATCCGCTTTAATTCATGCTGCAACTCTAGTTACAGCTGGGTTATATTTATTGGTAAGATGTTCTCCAATATTAGAATTTAGTTCTACAGCTTTATTAATAATTACTTTAATTGGATCCACTACAGCCTTTTTTGCTGCAACTTGTGGTCTAGTTCAAAATGATTTAAAAAGAATTATAGCATTCAGTACTATCTCTCAATTAGGTTACATGGTAATGGCAGTAGGATTATCGCAATATAATGTAGCATTAATGCATGTAGTTAATCATGCCTTTTTTAAAGCATTATTATTCTTAGGAGCTGGAGCTGTAATACATAGTTTTGCTGATCAACAAGATGTTAGACGAATGGGTGGTTTAATTAAATTTTTACCTTTTACCTATTCAATAATGTTAGTAGGAACATTATCATTATTAGCTACTCCTTGATTGACAGGATTTTATAGTAAAGATCTAATTATTGAATTAGCTTTAGGACAATATAGTTTTAGTGGAACATATGCATATATATTAGGAAGTATTACTGCAGGTTTAACTGCATTTTATTCTTTTAGATTAATTAGTCTTGTTTTCTTAACTGTACCTAATGGATCTAAAACAATATATTTAAATTCTCATGAAGCAAATTGAGCAGTAATTGTTCCTTTATTAGTATTAGCTTTATTTAGTATCTTATTTGGATATATTTTCTCTGATTTATTTGTAGGCGTAGGTTCTGATTTTTTTGCTAATTCTTTATTTGTTCACCCAAATAATGTTGCTTTAATTGAAGCAGAATTTAGTTTGCCTATATTATTTAAATTATTACCTGTAATATTTTCAATATTAGGTGCAAGTTTAGCTATAATATTATATCATAAATCACCTGATTTTATTATTAGTCTTACTGATAGTAAATTAGGACGAAAAATATATGCATTCTTAAATGGAAAATATTTTTTTGATGTTATTTATAATCAATATTTTATTGGATTAGGTTTACATCTTGGTTATTCTATTTCTAAAGTATTAGATAGAGGTGTAATTGAATTAATAGGTCCTTATGGATTTTCTTCTATCTTTATAAAAACAGGTGTGAATATTGCTAAATTAGACACTGGAATTATAACTACTTATTCACTTTATATAACTTTAGGTTTACTAGCTTTACTATTTTTAGTTTTCTAATTACAGCACTCAGCCACCAGCGCTTTGCTAGATCTAGCAAAGGAGACTAGGTACGCTGATAACCCCATACTCTAATTCTTTAATAAGTGCAATAGTTAACTTGCTGCGGCACTAGGTTGATAAGCGCTAAGTGAACACCCAGCGCTAGTGCTTATTGAAATAAAGGATTAATTAGCTAGCGCAGCAAAAGCGCCAGCGCCTACTAAACGTTAAATGCTTCTAATATGTTGCTAACGCTAGGCTGCTGGCTGCTAGCACTTAAATATTATCTGTAGTAAATTACACTAACAACAAGCAATGATAACTTTACTTCTTTTTATTCCTGTTCTAGGTTCTTTAATCTTGCTTCCATTAAAAGATAAAATTTTAATGAAAAATTTAGCATTAATAGTATCTCTAATTAATTTATTTATATCAATTTTAATGTGGGTTGAGTTTGATGCAAGTACTACTCAATATCAATTTGTATACGAATTTAATCAATTAAATTTTTTTCATTTTAATGTAGGTATTGATGGTATATCTCTTTATTTTGTATTGTTAACAACTTTTGTTACACCTATTGCTTTGCTTTCTAATTACACAAATATTCATAACAACTTAAAATATTTTCTTATTTCATTTTTAATGTTAGAAACTTTACAAATATTTGCTTTTGTATCTCTAGATTTATTACTTTTCTATGTGTTTTTTGAAAGTATTTTACCTATAATTTTTATTATTATTGTTATTTTTGGTCATGGGGAAAATAGATTTAGATCTGCCTTTTTATTATTTTTATATACACTTGCTGGAAGTCTTCCAATGTTAATTTGTATATTATATATATATAGTAATTTAGGTTCTACAGACTTTCAATTAATATCTTTATCTGAAATAAATCTAAACTCTCAAAAATGACTATGATTAGGATTCTTTATAGCTTTTGCTGTTAAAACTCCTTTATACCCTTTTACTATTTGGTTACCTAAAGCTCACGCTGATAGTGTATTAGCTGGTTCAATTCTATTGGCGGCAACTATATTAAAATTAGCTACATATGGTATGTTACGTGTTTTAGTGAACTTTTTACCAGATGCTACTAATTATTTTAGTCCCTTACTTCAATCAATAGCTGTGATTACTATAATATATGCCTCTTTTGCTACTATAATACAGCAAGATACTAAAAAATTAATTGCTTATAGTAGTATTTGTCATATGGGAGTAGTAGTGTTAGGAATAGGTTCTAATACTTTACAAGGAATTGAAGGTGCTATTTTATTAGCTATTGCTCATGGTTTTGTTTCACCAGCTTTATTTATTTGTGTTGGGGGAATAATTTATGATAGAACAGGCACAAGAATTATTAATTATCTTAGAGGTTTAGTTCTTTATATGCCTGTATTTACTATATTATTTTTTATTTTTACATTAGCTAACACAGGAATACCTTTAAGTCTAAACTTTTTAGGAGAAATACTTTCTTTAATAGGAATATTTCAAAGAAATCCTATTATAGCTGTTTTAGGAGCGGTGGGTATTGTATTGTCTGCTTGCTATTCTATATTTTTATACAATAGAATATCTTATGGATCATTTAGTCCTCACTTGAAACCAATAAAAGATATTAATCGTAGAGAGTTTATGCTTTTATTTAGTTTGCTGCTTCCAACTATCATATTAGGAATATATCCAAATGTTATTTTGGATTCTCTTCATGTTTCTATTTCTTCTTTATTATATTTAAACTGCTAACCCCTGATACTTGTTTCACCTGCGTGTTAGCTGCCGTAATTAACCGGCACTACACGTACTTGCTAGTGCTGCTAGATCTAGCAAAATTAGTCTAGCCTGCGACGTAGCTAAAATCGCTTTGCAATTGCCCGCAGACGCGCGTTAGCTTCAGTCCTTTGTTTCTAGGTTAAACCTGTTAGAATTCTTACGCCTGATTCGCGGTAGCTAACTTCTGCCAGCTAAAAGAAACCAAAGAATTCTAACTTACAGTTGCGCAGCAACGCCCGCAAGTTTCTTGCTGAGCTAGTGGCGCTGCACACAAGAATTTAAAAGCAAGCATCAAACAATGAAAAATATGATTTTAGATATTTTAGCTATTGGTTCTATTTTATCTAGTGTATTAGTAATTACTTCTAAAAATCCTGTTATTGCTGTAATTTTTTTAATCGCTGTATTTGTTAATGCTTCAGGTTATTTAATACTATTAGGTATAGGGTTTATAGGAATATCTTATATAATTGTTTACATAGGAGCTGTAATGGTTCTATTCTTATTTGTTATAATGATGATTAACATAAAATTAACTGATATTTTAGAAACAGGTACTCAGTATACTAAAAATTTACCTTTAGCTTTAGCAATTGGAATTTTATTTATGTTTGAAATATATATTATTATGCCTTTCACAATGAATAATGTATCAGGTTTATCTTATTTATTAGACATTTTAACTAATTTAAATGGGTTAGTTTTAGCAGCAGACGCTAGCATTAACCTACCTGTAGCGCAAGTATTTAACTCCTTCAATGATCTAAGCCTTGCTGATATTACCTTTACTAATTTCTTACAAATAGAAGCTATTGGACAAGGTTTATATACATATGGAGCAATTTTACTTATTATTTTAAGTGCAATACTATTACTTTCTATGGTTGCACCTATATTTATTTCAACTTCAACTGTTAGCAGTCAGTCAGTACATACTTAGCATTATTTGCAGGTGCGTAGCGCTAATAGCGCTAACTTACCGAGTGCTTTGTGCTGTTTATTCTTTTTCCTTAAAGTTTTAGTTAGTAAATGGTGTAAAATGTACCGTCATTTGCGCTAGACTAGTAGTTAGCTTTATACCTTCTTTATCTCATTAGTGCTAAGGTTAAGCTCTTGGATTTTCTACCTCGCATTCGGCGTTATTGCTTGCGCTGCCTACTGCTTGCTTGCGCGCAAGGAGAGAATTAAAGCTTAACAGTGCAGAGATAGTTCTTGCGTGCTTAGCGCTGCGGCAACTAAGAACAGAAAAATTAAACATTAATTAATGCCTCAACTGATTCCTTTTTATTTTTTAAATCAATTGTCATTTTCATTTTTAACTTTACTTGCTTTAATTTATATTTTCTCTAATTATATTTTACCTTTATTTACTTTTCAACAAGTAATAAGAATGTATATTACTAAATTAAGTAATAAAATTTAACCCCTCTAGCTGCTTAATGCTTACTTACTTTCTGGGGCGCGCAACTAGGATTACTGGCTAAAATAAGCGCAAGACTAAGGGTAAAAGTTACATGAGTTAGCTAAGTTGAGCATTAGTGGATCTAACTAACTCCTGGTAAATATAAAACGCTAACCAAGGTAGTGCCCCGTTATTAGTACCCTGCTCTAGCGTAATGCAGCGGAACACGTAGGCGCTTACCGCCAGCGTATTTTCTTCTCAAAATAATTGCCGAAAAATGGAATTGAACCAATATTTAAATCTTACAAGGAGTTCGTTTTACCAATTAAACTATTTCGGCTAAGGCGTGAGGCTAGCGCTGCGCTAACCCTGCTGGGCGGCTGTTGTTTTTTACTTTTACCTAGGGAAAGAATCGAACTTACGTCTCTATATCTTCAGAATAGCGCTTCTACCAATAAGCTACCAAGGTTATTAAGGTCTGGAGAAAGATAGATTTGAACTATCATATTTGTAATGCAAATACAACTGATTACCATTATCAGATTTCCCCTTAGCGCTAAATTTGGGTTACGCTAGGCTGGCGTTACTTACTGGTGCTCGCCAGCTGCTAGTAATTGCTGATTAGATGCTTAAGCAGCTAGCAGCTAAGTGCTAAATTACTATCTTATCTTTTAAGCAGTGCTAGTTCTAGCTCCTAAAAGAGTATATAATTTAAAGCATTATATGCTTTAGACGCTATCTATCAATGTTGATTTAAATTATTAAATAAAAATATGTTAGCAGCAGCAAAATATATTGGTGCCGGTTTAGCTACAATTGGATTAGCTGGAGCTGGAGTAGGGATTGGAATAGTTTTCTCTGGATTAATTATAGCCACATCTAGAAATCCTGCTTTAAGACCACAACTTTTCAATTATGCTATTCTAGGTTTTGCCTTATCAGAAGCTACAGGACTATTCGCTCTTATGGTAGCATTCTTATTACTTTACTCTTAACTCTTAGTTGCTAAGTTACACTAACGCACTGCTTAGTTACTTGAGCGCTTTAGCGCTATTAGTGTACCAGAATTATTAATAAATATAATTTCTTCACTTCTAAACCCCTTATCGCCTAGCAGCTGGCACGCACCAGCAAAGGGTAAAATTAATTTAATTGGTAAAATGTCGTTTTGTGGCAACGTTTTTCAGAGTTCAAACCTCTGATTTTACCTTAGCGTTAGTTAATTTCTACAAGTTAGTCCCGCTGAAGGTGGCTGCGTTACGCAGCCACCAACAGCTAGTTAAGAATTCTAAAACTGAATTGCGCTAGCAGATAATAAATATTTATTATTTAGCTGCTAGAGCTAAATTATGGGAAGGTTCTAGGTCAAATTATAATTTAAACAACAAAATAATTTGTGGAATTAAAAAAGAAATTTAGGATCAGGCGCACAGGCACTAGTACGGAACGAACTAACACTTAAGTATGTTATAACATTAAAATCATTAGTTAATGATTTTAATATTACTAGCGCCTAAGAGCGCTTTTGCTTTGTTAAACGTTATCCTAAATATGACTTTAAATATTTTAGGTTAAATTCAGTCAGGTTTAAAAGATTTATCCTGCACAAAATTAGTCCTATAGATACTCTAACTAGAAAATAGGTGCACACACTCTTACAAGTACTGGAGCAAGTTAACATTCTTTTAAGCTTAACTTTTCACTCTGCTGCGCTAGATCTACCTCAGCCGCCAATGGCTGGCTGCTAACAGTTGCTAACCCCTAAACCCCAAGTGCTAGCGCCTGTCGCAAGCTACTAAACTTGAAGACGCCTAGTTTGTGCTAGCTGCAGGACGTTAACGTATGTGCTAGCTGTCGCAGCGTGCGTTACACGCCTTAGCTGAAATAGTTTAATTGGTTAAAACTTACCACTCATGACGGTAAAACAAAGGTTCAATTCCTTTTTTCGGCTTGTAACGCTTAGCTGCTAATGTTAACCGTTTAACGCTTGGTTAACTCTTAGCTGCTACTAGGCTGCTAACATCCATAATCAGAATTTGATGGTAGAATACCTCTCTTCAAAAGAGATTGTCTTGGTTCGAATCCAGGTGATTATGATAATTATATTACCTTAATTTACTTTCTTTTAAAATCTGTTAAAGGTTCAGTAGCGCTTAATAAATATTCCATTATTATTAGCGCTAGATTATTTTTCTTTTATTATCAGTAGGTACTAAAGTATATGGTGCATTTTTAATTGTAATATTACTTAATGAAATATTTTTATGTCATTTTCTTGATGGAAGGTTAAGGTAGCATCTTTATGTAATAGAGTTTTTAATTGTTCAAAAGATACTGGATTTTTAATCCTTTTACTTTTACATATTCTTTATTATTTTCTATTATTCCACCATATACTTTAGGTGCTATAAATACTACTTCTTTTCAGACTTGTTCTAATTTCATTTGTCCTAATTCTTTACTTACTAAATGATCAGGTAAATAAGCACTAATATCAATACTATCTGTATCTGAATAATATAAAATTATTCCTTTTTCTAGACACATCATTTTAAAATAGCTCATATGCATTCTAGCGTAAGCTGTAACTGCTGAAGCGATTGGTACAGAAACTAATTTAGGTTTACTGTTTTTATCTGTAGGTTTTAAGTCGAAGAAACTTATTAATTCTTTTTCATTATCTAAATGAATTATGTTAGTTACTATTGTAGAATCATCATAATGAATAATAAGTGCATCTTCTTTACTTAATATTTCATGACTTTCTAAATCAGGTTTCATACCAAATCGTCCGTATAAACTATTTAATAACATTTTAGCTATTAAATATGTTGGTAATCCAGATTTACTATTTCTTTTTAATTCAAATAAAGAATCTACATAATCTTTAAATATATTTTCTTTATTGAATAAGTATCCACTTAATATTTTAAATGTGTATCCATACTGTTCAGCATTTTTTATTTCTTCACTAAAGTATACTCCTTTCCAAGTACCTAAATGTGCTACTGTTCTAAACCCATGACCAATATTTACTCTTCTTTGTAGTATTGGATAAGCTAAATCTTTTGGTGCTGTAATTTCTACTTCATAAAATCCTAATAAATCAGAAATAGGTCCTAATGAATTATCATAATATTTTAAATCT
>Ga0209525_1000045_pt1 | contig 45909 bp, 34 predicted proteins | sample JacPin_JW_Ref_O1_FD_187958 | JGI IMG/M metagenome (GOLD analysis project Ga0209525, IMG submission 187958) | Forest soil microbial communities from Algoma, Ontario, Canada - Jack Pine, Ontario site 1_JW_Ref_O1 (SPAdes) (version 2) | ecosystem: Environmental > Terrestrial > Soil > Boreal... | reverse complement strand
GTCGGCTTCATACCCGGGATACTCGATCATTGGCAACCGCATCGCTTCGCAATAGCGGCGGACAAACGGCAATTGCAGCGCGAGCTCATCGGGCATCGGCTGGCGCTGCGCCTTGTATGCGGCGAAGAGCTTGTCGCGAAATGTGGGCGCGGAGACGTCGAAGACCACGCCGAGATAATCCGGCTTCCAATCCTTGAGCAGCTTGCGAATCATGTTCGCGAAGACATAAGGAACGTTCGTCGGGATGCCGGTCGCAGTCCGCATGCGCATGGGCATGGGGGCGTAGAAAGCGCGAAAGATGTAGCCCATCGCGTCAATCAGGAACAGGCGTTTTGGGGTTTCTGCAGGCATTCAGTTTCGGAAATTGTGCGACTCGCACGTCCAGCGCGTCAGGTGGCAGGCCGCGAACAGATTAGTATAGCAGACGCCGCGGAGCGATTCCGACGGCCTGATGGACACCATCGATAATGTGCGCTTGACTCTGTAACTCCTTGCGCTTATAGCTATTGCATCGTTCGTTTCGGGGGTTGGGTCTGAGGGGCTCGACGATGGTCCGCTTAATTCTGCTCGAGGCCGATCCACGCCTGTACCGTAAATCCGTCTTTAAATTCCGGAGGGAAAGTGCCATGGGGAACCTGCGTGGTTGTGGCGTTCGCGTCCTAATGTTCTGCGCTGCATTGATATTGACGGCGGCGGGGGCGATCCCAGCCTCAGCGCAAACATTTCGCGGAACGATACTCGGCACGGTGACGGACACCAGCGGAGCCGCCATTCTGCACGCTACAGTAACCGCACGCAACATGGACACCGGTGTGGATCGCTCCACTGACACGAACGGCGACGGCAGCTATTTGATCCCCGAGCTGCCGATTGGTACTTACAAGGTCACCATCAGCCAGTCAGGATTCCAAACCTCAGTCACCAACGGAGTAAACGTCGACGTCGCGGCTGAGCGGCGCGTCGATGCCGTTTTGAAACCGGGACAGGTCAGCCAACAAGTTATCGTGGAGGGTGAAACGCTGCCTCAAGTCGATACGACATCTGACACGCTGGGAGGCACGATTGAGAACCGGCAGATCGAGAATCTGCCAATTAATGGTCGCGACTACACGAAACTTCTAATCATGGTCCCGGGGGCGGTCGGCGAACCGAACGGTGGAGGTGACTCGCCGGGATCCTATGGGCTCTTCAGCGCGAACGGCAGTCGCGGCCGCTCGAATAATTACCTGCTCGACGGCACCGACATGAACGATGGATACCGAAACCTCCCGGCGATAAACCAAGGCGGTGTGTTCGGCGTTCCGGGAACAATTCTGCCCGAGGATTCGATTGCGGAACTCAGCGTCTTGTCGAACTTTCAACCCGAATTTGGCCGGAATTCGGGTGCAGTGGTCAACATCGTCACGAAAAGCGGAGGTAACGATGTTCATGGAGAAGTGTTCGAGGACTTTCGCAACGCCGCACTGAACGCCCGGAATTACTTCAACAGCACCGATCAGCCAAAAGATGCGTTTCGCAACAATCAGTTCGGCGGTGCCGTGGGTGGTCCCATTGTCAGAGACAAGGCATTCTTCTACCTTTCGTACGAGGGGCAGCGCGAGGGCTTGGCAATAACTTCGATTAACTCCGTTCCAGGACTCAGCGACTATGCAACCGCGGTTACCGATCTGGGGGGCAATCCGGCCGCTTGCACGACGACTGTGGTCGCCTGCATTGATGGCCAGGCTCCCGGGGTGATCAATCCCGTAATCAAAAATGTCTACGATTTGTGCAATTCGAATGGGCATTGTTCGGGAGGCCAAAACGTCTGGCCTCTCACAAGCCAGATAGGCGGGCCCGCATCAAATAATTTAGACAGCGTGATTGCCAAGATTGACTACAACTGGAATCAGCGCAATCAGATTTCTGGGCGCTACTTCTTTGGGAACAGCAATCAAAGCTTTCCGCTAGGCGTCGGTGGCGGGAACAACCTGCCGAATACGAATACGAATGCGCCGATTCGAACTCAGCTGGTCTCCCTGAGCTGGATTAAGAATATCTCCCCGGACAAAACGAATGAAGCTCGTTTCGGCTGGAATCGTTATCGCAACGGGTTTTTTCCGCAAGACGCCGCCATATTTGGAAATCCTGCCGACACGCTGGAATTAAACACATTAGTTGCAAACTCTCGCGATTTTGGTCTTCCGACAATCAAGGTCGGAGGACTGGCTTCTCTCGGGTCCTCCGCATTTGCGAATCCTCGGAATCGCGTGGATAGCAATTGGCAGGCATTTGATAACTTCACTTGGACTTTTGGCCGCCACGCGGTCAAATTCGGATATGAGTTCCGTCGTACCACCGTGGATTCCTTCAATGACTTGAACGAGCGCGGAACGTTAAAGTTTTCTGGCCTGGAGGATTTTCTTGCTGGCGCAACGGACGGCGTTACCCTTGTTTCAGGAAACACATCGCGTTTCACCACGCAGAACTCACACGCACTGTATGCTCAAGACAGTTTTCGCGTGACGAGTCAAGTTACGGTGAATTTTGGTCTTCGTTGGGACTACTTTGGAGTGATTGGTGACGGAGGCCAGTTCAGCATTTACGATCCGAATGTCGGTCTGGTTCTGAAAAACCAACTTTATCCGAAAGACTTAAATAATTTCAGCCCTCGCGCAAGTGTTGCATGGGATGTTTTCGGAAAAGGCAAGACGGTGATTCGTGCTGGCGTTGGCGTCTTCTACGATGGATTCTCTCAGGATTTTTTTACCGGCCAGCTCGCGGAAAACACGTTTAACACCGGCCCCGCCTACAATGCTATCGGTCGAAATCCCGTTTTTATTTCTTTTAATCCGAATCCGGCTCTTCCGACGGACATGAATGGAAACTCGATCATTCAGCCTGGCGTTCCGGTTTTTGATCCCGCTTCCGTGTCTCCCGGGCCGGGTAATTCCACCACTGACGCCTTCTCGGTTGCTCGGAACCTCCGCACGCCGTATGTCTACAATTACAATCTGAATCTTCAACAGGAGCTGTTCCGGAACACTGTGCTGCAAGTCGGCTATGTTGGCTCCGCCGGAAGAAAACTGTTTCGATTTCGCGACATCAACCAGCCGAATCAAGCCCAGATTACGGCAATCGACACATTCTGCGGCACTACCGACGATCCCAATGCGCGAGGGTCGGAGGAGTGTCCGGGCGCACCGATACAGGGTTTCACGACTCCTCTCAGCACAGTGGCTCCGAATCTACCTTTCTATGTCAATCAACTGGAAACCGAGGCAACTTCCAATTACAACTCGCTTCAAGTCTCTCTGTCGCAGCGTAATTGGCACGGCCTGAGCTCTCAGATTGCTTACACATGGTCTCATTCGATTGACACGGCCAGCGACGGTCAGGACTTCGTTCCCAATGCTGCCCAGCCGAATGACAGCACGAACCCAGGGGGAAACAAAGGACCGTCGAACTTTGACACGCGCAATCGCTTTGTTTGGTCGGCATTTTATGACATCCCCAAGTGGCAATCGCTGGGGCGTTTCGGAGAGGGATGGTCGTTGAGTGGGGTTCTCACGTTGATGTCAGGTCACCCTTTTAACCTGAACTACGAGTTCGAAGATGACTACAGTGGTAGCGGCGAATTTTTCGACCGGCCGGATGTCGTCGGGCCGATCATCTACAATCGCGGCAACCCAGCTCAGTTTTTGGACCTTTCTTCTTTCTCGACACCCTGCACGATGGGGCCGCCGTTCGACGGGTTCGCGGATTCATGTATCCCAGGAACGCGGCACTTCGGGAATATGGGGCGCAATTCACTGCTCGGCCCGAACTATCGCAACTTCGATTTTGCGATTACTAAAATGACTTCGATAACAGAGCGGATCAAACTGCAGTTCCGAACAGATTTCTACAACTTGACTAACCATCCAAATTTTGCAAATCCGCTGTTGCCTGCGTTCTTTGCCGACGCAGGTTTTAATGGGATCGGAGGAGACGGTCGAAGCCAGGGCTTCTTTCCGATCACGGCGACGTCGGACGTCGGTCTGGGTAACCCGGTGCTTGGCGGTGGGGGTCAAAGAAGCATTCAGTTTGGTTTGAAGCTCCTCTTTTAGCGGGAAACTAACTAAAGCAAGAATCCAGGACTTGCGGCTCGACGGCCTGAAGGGCTGGCGAGCCGCTTCTACTTTGAAGCATTCCAATCCAGAGCGCGTCTTGTTAGGCTGAATCGCGTAATGTGCGCCGCCGGAATTTGGCGGTGCCAATGGCTGCTAGCCGAGCCCATCCGCTTGTAACAGCAGTGAAATATTCTTCCTGGTCCCTGCGTATTAATCCATGGAGAGGCGAAACATCACCGGAGAGATGAGCGCCGCGGAATTGGCGGAGGTGCTGTCGAACGTCCGGGCCGGTGACTCGGAGGCCTGGGGAGAGCTTTATCGCCGATACGCTCCAGCTATATTCCGTTTTTGCCGGCGGGCGCTCCCCACGCCGGAAGATGCCGAGGATGCGACAACGGAAATCTTCATGAAAGTGCGGCAAAAACTCGGAACATACGATTCCTCGCGGCCGTTCACCGCGTGGCTCTACAAAGTGGCCAGCAACCACTGCTGGGACTTACTGCGGCGCCGGCGCATCCGTCAGGACCTCGAAACCGGTGACATCGAGACGATGCCACTCGAGCATCCCGATCCAGGCCAACTCGAGAAGCTGCAAGCCGAGCACACCAGCAAGGAAGTCCGTACCGGCCTCGCTAAGCTGCCCGATCGTGCGCGCATGGCGCTCGTCCTGCGCTATTACTCGGACATGAGCTACGACGAAATTGCCGAAACGCTAGGTGTGCGGCGCGCGTTTGTGGGCGTGTTGCTGCTGCGCGCGCGCCATCAATTGCGCGAAGTCTTGACAGGAAGCGGTGTCTCCGGAGAGCTAGGCGCTGCGGCAGGGAGAACTTGATGAACCATTTCGACGAGATGACCGTCCTGCTCTACCTCGAAGGTCAGCTCGATTCAGAACGCGCTCGAGAAGTGAAGGAGCACGCGGCGTTGTGCCCCTCATGCCGAGCGCTGCTGGGTGCGCTCGAGAGCGAGGGCATCTGGCTTCGTGAATCGCTGGCTGCAGAGGACGAATCGGTTCCCGCGCGGCTTGTTGCGGCTCCTGAGCGTGGCGCTGCGCCGTGGGGCTGGCTCACAGCTTTGGGTCTCGGCGCCGGTGGTGCATATACGTTATGGACCGGATTCGTCGAACCCTGGCAAGCGCAAGCGGAACAAGCAGGCTTTACGCAAGGGAATCTGCTTACGATGCTTTTCTTCAGCGGTTCATTTTGGAAAGGATGGGACGCAATGCGAAGCGCAATGGAAATCATGGCAATGGCCACTCTTGGGCTGGTGGTGATGTGGCTCGTGCGTCGCCGTCTCAGGCGCGCGACCACATTCGCCGTCGTGATGGCGGCCGCTCTTTGCGCCGTTGCACTTCCCCCTCCTGCCGCTGCCGCAGATACTGAGCACGGGAAACCAAATTACACGCTTGCCGCTGGGCAAGTGGTCAAGACCGATCTGATCGTCGCCGCCGATCGTACCGTGATCGATGGAGACGTGGACGGCGATTTGATCGCATGGTCGCGCAACATAACCGTCAACGGCCACGTCAAAGGTGACGTCCTTGGCTGGGGGCAGGCTGTCACTATCAATGGAACAGTCGACGGCAACGTCCGAGCTGCCTGCCAGACGCTTACGATTTCGGGCGCGGTCGGCAGGAATGCGATGGCCTGGAGTGGAGACGTCAATCTCGACCAAAAAGGTAAGGTGGGAGGCTCGGCCACGATTGGAGCCGGCAATGGCGAATTGAACGGCACTGTGGGAGGCGACGTCCTCGCTTTCATTGGCGAACTCGAAATTGATGGCCCGATCGGCGGCAATGTCCGGGTCCGTTCAGGTAATTTTTCCATCGGATCCCACGCAGTAATCGACGGCACAACCAAATACGAGGGAGACAAGGCGGCCGAAGTTGCTGCGGGAGCTAAGCTCGCCAGCCCGCTGGAATTCACGCGGCATAAGCACGGTCCTGATCGCACTTCGCGGCATTACTACTGGCACCAGGGCTTGCACTGGGGCGCGAGTTTTGTTTTCGGACTCGTCTTACTTCTCATTGCTCCGGCCTTCTTCTTCGACGTTAAGAATGCCTTCAAGAAGGTCGGCCCCACATCCGGCCTCGGCGTTTTGTTTCTTCTTGCGACACCCGTAGCTGCGATTCTTGTCTGTATCACGATCGTAGGAATTCCGGTCGGTATCGCAGTCCTGTTTCTGTATGTCATTGCTATATATTCGGCGCAGGTGTTCGTGGGTGCATGGCTCGGCGAGAAGATTCTGGGAGCAGCCGTTGGATTGGGTCCCGCGCTGGGACGGCTCGCGCTGGGCCTCGCCATCATTCGCGTGTTGCGCATTATCCCTTACTTGGGTGCGCTTGTGGGGGCTATCGTCGTCGTTTGGGGTCTGGGCGCGCTTGTTCTGACGCTCTACCGATATATGCGGCCGCAATTTGCGCCTACAGCAGCCACGGCCGTGGTCTAAACCACGCCGATTTTCTTGCCGACGCGTCCGATGATTTCGGCCGCTCGCTCCAAATCGGCGCGCTTGTGAGTGGCCGTCACGATGGTGCGTAGTCGCGCCTTGCCTTCGGGAACGGTCGGGAAACCGATTGCCATCGCCAGCACACCTTCCGCAAATAGCTCGCGCGAAAATTCGACGGCCTTTCCAGCCTCGCCCACCAAAATCGGCGTGATCGGAGTCTCGCTCGCGCCCGTTTTGAATCCGAGTTTTTTCAGCTTGCGCTTGAAGAACTTCGTGTTCGCCCAGAGTTTCTTGATCAACTTTTCGCCCGCTTCGGAATCGAGCAGTTCGAACGCTGCCTGGCACGTTGCAGTTACTGACGGCGGATGTGACGTCGAAAATAGGAATGGCCGCGCTCGGTGATACAAAAAATCAATCAAGTCTTTCGAGCCGCATACATACCCGCCAATTGCTCCAATCGCCTTGCTCAATGTCCCCACCTGAATATCTACGCGCCCATGAACGCCGCAATGATCAATCGTCCCGCGACCTCGACTTCCGAGCACGCCCGACGAGTGCGCGTCGTCCACCATCATGATGCAGTTAAACCGCTCTGCCAGATCGCAAAGCTCCGGCAGGTCGGCGATGTCGCCTTCCATCGAAAACACCCCGTCGGTGATCAGCAGCTTTTTCCCCGGCCAATTCTCGGTTTCTTTCAGAACCCGCTCGCAATCAGCAACGTCCTTGTGCTTGAAAACCTTGATCGTCGCCCGCGACAGCCGGCACCCGTCGATAATCGACGCATGATTTAGCTCGTCCGAAATAATCAAGTCCTCTTTGCCCAGAATCGCGGACACCGTTCCCGCATTTGCCGTGAATCCCGACTGAAACACGACGCACGCCTCCACCTTTTTAAATCGCGCGATCTGTTCTTCGAGCTCCATGTGAATCTTCATCGTACCGGTAATCGTCCGCACCGCTCCCGAGCCCACGCCATACTTGCGAGTCGCGTCAATCGCGGCGCGGCGAAGCTTGGGATGCGTCGTCAGTCCCAGATAGTTATTCGAGCTGAGGTTGATCACTTCTTTCCCGTCGAAGGTGGCGACGGGTTTCTGCTCGCCCTCCAGCACGCGCAAATGAAAATACTGATTCTTCGTCTTCAGTTCTTCGAGCGCATCGTGCAGATATTGGAGCTGCGGGCGTGTAGCAGTTGTCGCCATGAGTTCCCCCTAGAGATATTTGCTGCAGTAGGAGCGCGTTACTTCGCAGAACCGTTGGGATAGAAAAGGATCTTCCCGGCCTGGCCGGATTCCAGAAGTGAAAACGCGTCATCGAATTTTTCGAGCGGCATTCGCTCTTTAAATAGTGGCTCCAAATTCAGCCGCCCGTGCTTCAGCAATTCCGTCATCTGTACCCACGTTTCAAACATCCGCCGCCCGTAAATCCCCTGCACGGTGGCGCCTTTGAAAATCACGTCGTTCACAAGGTCCAGCGTCACCGGATCCTTCGGTATTCCAAGTAACGACGCGCGTCCGCCAGGCCTCAGCATTTGAAAACCTTTGTGAATCGCATCAGGATGTCCGCTCATTTCGAGCACCACGTCAACACCAGCCCCGTCCGTCGCGTCGAGCACATGCTGCACCACATCGCCCTGCGAAGGATCGAGCGCCTCGTCAGCTCCCATTTTTTTGGCGAGCTCGCGCCGGTGCGCATTTACTTCCGTCGCAAAAAGCGTGGCGCATCCAGCTGCTCGCGCCACCGCGATCGACATCAATCCGATGGGCCCCGCCCCGGTCACCAACACATTCAGCCCGGCAATTTCGCCGGCCAGCACGGTATGCACCGCGTTACCGAGCGGGTCCATGATTGCGGCATAGTGCTCGGGAATCGCAGGATCCACCTTCCACACGTTGCGCGCCGGAATACGCACGAACTCCGCGAAGCATCCATCCGCGTCGATTCCAAGAATTTTCACATTCTGGCAAACGTGCGGCTGGCCCATCCGGCACGGTCGGCAATGACCGCAATTTACGTGCATCTCCGCGGTCACAAAGTCGCCGTCACGAATCGTCGTCACTTCGTCGCCAACTTTTTCGACAACTCCGCAGAATTCATGGCCAAAAGTAAGGGGCGGATGAATTCGCGAGGCCGACCAACGGTCCCAGCCATAAATGTGCAAGTCCGTTCCGCAAATTGATGCGGCACGCACCCGCACAAGCACGTCAGTGGGTCCAATTGTAGGAACGCCTACGGATTCAAGCTGCGCGCCCCGCTGCGGGCGCATCTTGCGTAGAGCCTTCATCGTCGTGGATGGCATTCGGATGTTCGGCGCGAGAAACAGCGTCCCGCCAAACTCCTGATGTTAACACACGCCCAAACCGCTCCAAAGCATAGCCAATTAGTGTGCAGCATCTTGGCCTTTTTCATCTGCGTTCGCCTCGGTGGCCAAGGATTTCTATTCGATTCTCAGTTGGTCCGCAGCAAAGCTAGCGGGAAACTTTCGAATGCCGCTCCAAGGTTTAAGCGGCCTGTCGCGCTCGATATTCCAGCCGCTCTACCAGCAAGGGTGTTAATCCAACAAGCGGGCGCGCCGTTGGGCAGTATTAATTCCGTCTGGCTCCAGAAGTCGCGCCGTTTTTCAGGTCCGATGACCGGCGCCTGCACTGCGGCGATGCAGCGAACACTAATCGAAACAAACCACCCATCGCCATGCTTGCGGGCGAAAGCGACGACTCGGTCTTTGTGCTGCCCCTGAACTTCTATTGGAAGGTATGCGCCATCGAGAAACAAATCGGGATTTTCCGTCCTTGCGTTCAAAGCGCGGTTCAGGACGTGCATCTTCACCATCCCGTCCTGCCACGATTCGAGCATCTGCTCGACATTCAGGCCATTCTGCGATTTGTATGCTTCACGCAAGGTGCTGGCGAGTTCGCTGCGTTTTTCGAAGTCAATCGTGCCGCGATTATCCGGATCAACGAGCCGCAAGTCCCAGAGTTCGGCGCCCTGGTAGCAATCGGGCACACCAGGGCACGTTGCCTTCAATAACGTTTGGCTGAGGCCGTTCATCATTCCATAGAGAGCCGTGAATTCCTGAAATTGTTCAAATTTGGAGCAAAACTCGGCGTTGCTTTTTCTATCGAGCACACCGGCGACAAAATCGCGCATCGCCAATTCATGAGCCTCATTTGGCCGCGTCCAACGCGTATGCACCATAGCCTCGCGCGTCGCTTTGATCATGTAGTCCTGGACACGCGACACAAGCGTGCTCCACTCATCCTCATGAAGCGGCCAAACGCCGACGAGCGTCTGGTAGAAAAGATACTCCTCATTTCGGTCCGGTACCGCCTCGGAACTCGCTCTATGCACGAATTTTTCGTTGGCGCGCGACCAGCAACGCAGAGCTGACTCCCATCTTTCCGGAATCTCGGACAAAACGGCAATCCGCCCGCGAGTATCTTCCGATCGTTTCGTATCGTGCGTTGTCGTTGCATTGATGCTGTCGGGCCAATTCTTCTGCCGCCTCGCTATCAGCTCGTGGAAACTAGAACTACCGGTTGTTGGAACTCTCGGGTCGCCACCAACCTCGTTCAGTGACGCCAGAGGGAAGTAGATGTACAGCGCCGTGTCTTCGAGGCCCTTCGCCATGATCGACCCCGTGAATTGCTGCCAGCGAGTCACGAACGCAAGACGCGCTTCTCTCTGCTCAGGACGGATATGTTCCGCTGCCGCGAGCAATAGCACGTCCGATATGAAGTTGAAATATTCTGCAGGGAGTTTAGATCGGCGAGCGCGGGCAGATTCGATTGCCTCGCCGATTGCTTTTCGAGCCGTCTCCGGAACCTCGAGCGACTGGATGTATGTTCGATATACAGAGAGGCAAGCCGTAACCTCGATCAAAGCTTCTGTCAGTTCGGCTGGGTGAAAATCGCGAGCATAGCGATCATCGCGTGCCAACTCTGCCAGTGCTCTACTGACGGCGCGAATTTCCACTCCCAACAGAGTGCGCATGATGAGCTTTTTTTTGTCATACAGAAGATCCTCGAAGTCGACGGATACGCCGATCCACTTTGAATAGATCTCTTCGAGTTTCTTTGCCTGTTGCTCGTCGACCAACAGGCGGTTCGCAAAATTCAAATAGTCATAGCCAGTGGTGCCCTCCACCGGCCAGTCCTCCGGCAGCCACTCGTCTCGCTCGAGAATCTTCTCGACGACCAAGTAGGGATCGTCGTGTTCCGGACGCTGCGATGAAAGTCGCTCGCGCAAGCGCTTGAGATAGCGGGCAGGTTCCCGCAGACCGTCAATGTGATCGATTCGAAATCCGCTGCAACTCTTGTTAAGCCCGATGCGTATCGCCTTCTCGTGAGTGGCGTCAAAGACAGCCGGATCATCCACCCGCACGCCGACTAAATCGGTGATCGAGAAAAAACGTCGGTAATTGATGGCGTCGCTTGCTGTTTGCCAGAAGGCCAGGCGATAGTGCTGCCCGGCAAGAATATGTTCGAGTTCGTTGAAACTGCCCGGAGTGCCGGGCTTGCCGTTGAGAACCTCGAGCGTCATTTCGATGTGGGCGTAGACTTCCGGAGACGCGATCAGCAACTGATGAAGCCGATCGCACATCCCTTCGAACTTCGCCCGCCGATCCGCCACCGCTAATACTCCATTGCCATGGGCGATCGATTGCGCCACCGCAATCAAGCCCCGCCATTCCTGAGCGCTTGGCGAATCGCTCTCCAGCGAGGCGCTCTTTCCGTTGACTGGGGAGTTCAAAATCTGCGCATAGGAAGTTGGCGCGATCGGAAATAGCTGCTCGCCATACTGCAGGGCGAATCGGCCGTCTTGCCAGTCAAGATGCAGCTCTCCGTCATTCAGAACATCGCCAAACGGTCGCCCAAGAAACGGAAGCAGCAGCTTGTTTTCGAGCGTTCGTGAAGGCGGTTTCCAATCGATATCGAAATAAGAAGCGAAGGGCGAATCCGGTCCGAACTCCAGCACATCCATCCACCATCGATTTTCTTTGCTGGCAGCCATATGATTCGGCACGAGATCCAGCACAAGTCCCATGCCGCGTTCTTCAAGCGCGAGTTGGAGCGCCGCGAATTCCTCTTCGCCCCCTTCATCGAGGTCGATTTTCGTTGGGTCGGTGACGTCATATCCGTGACCGCTTCCGCTGCGGCTCCCAAGAACTGGTGATGAGTACACATGCGAGATCCCGAGTTCGCGCAAATAGTCGAGAATTGAGATCGCGTCTCGGAATCGGAAGTTCGAATTGAACTGCAGCCTGTAGGTTGCCAGCGGCGCCCGAGCAGGCATTAATGAGGTCCCTGGATATGCAACTTTTCGCGCACTGCGACGAGTTCACGAGCCCAGTCTTCATTGCTCGGTCCGCTTCCATTGTGGTTTGTAGGAGCCTGCGTCAGCGGCGCAAAACAGAGATTCTGTGCTTCCCAGAGTTGAACTGAAAATGGAAGCTCGGTGGCAACATCGAGTAGCGTATGCAGGCGTTTTAGCGTTTCGAAGTCATCGGGATTCTTCCCAAAAGCCGAAGCCTGCTCTTCCAGGCGTTTCCGTAAGGTGAATTCGAGTGTGGGCTCGTCGAGCGTCACCTTGTTCAAGTCCGCCTCGCGCAGAAGCGCCTTCACGGCGGCCGCATCGATGTCCGGCCGATCCAAAGCTTGTTGTAACTGGTTATTAAGGGCTACGCCGGCGAGCGAAATGAAGGCAGGAGGCACGGGAACGGAGAGTGAGTTAAGGAAACGCATAAGCGGCGCCTGATGCTCATACATGCTGCGAAAGGAACCCGACAGCGTGCCCAAACTGTCCTTGAGAATCAGATCTATGATGCGTCGCTGTTCGTCTCTGAACAGCGAGCGGAGCGAGAAAGTGTTCTTATGAAACTGCTCGTCCAGGATTCGAATCACCGACGCTGTATCTGCTCTTCCAAACGCTTCGTGTAGTTTTTCGCGCAGTTCCTGAAACTGATTCTCGTCATGAAACTCGCGCACGCCGCCCGTGATGTTGTGGTCGCCAAGATTCAAAACCGCGAAGCTGAGCGGGGTTTCTTCTTTGGTGATCTCAGAACGTACGCGGCCTCGGCCCACGGCGAGACGAACGCGCCCTTCCGTTTCAACGCCGTACTGCTCCCGTTCGACCGTGTAGCAATAGATTTTGGTCTTGTCTCCATACGACTCAAAGAGCGAACTGATTGCGTAGTGCCCCATCACTTTGTTGGCAGTCACAATCGCCGGCGCCACCCACTTCTTGTAGATTTCCTCGCCATTTCCGTACTCACGCAGATTACTCTTTGCTTCGCGGAGCTTTTCACGGAATTGCGCTTCCAGTTGCACGTTCCCGGTTGTTTCGCACGCAAGTTGGATCGCTCTTCCTGCGTAGTGCACCACTTGAACCGTCTCGAGTCCGGAAAGCTCGTCGAAGAACCAACCGCAGCTGGTGTACATCAGCATTGCGTGGCGTTGCATTTCGAGCATCTTTAGCGCGCGAATTTGCTCCTCACGATTCAAATCGCGAATCGCGTGCTTGCCAAGGAAGCTAGCTACATTCTCATCGGCCCGGTTCAAAACTACGTCGACGTAGTCATTGCGTGCAGCCCACGGATCACGGAGCAACGCCGCTGCTTCTTTTTCAAAAATGGGAGCCAGCGTATCCCTCAACCAGTCGAGAGCGTTGCGCAATGGCCCGCGCCACTCCTGATTCCATCCCGTGTGTCCGCCCGAATTGCAGCCGCAGTTGGACCTCCATCGCTCCACGCCATGTACGCAACTCCAGGATGTGTTCTCGACGATTTCCACCCAATGATCGGGCGGGTGCATCTCCAGAAATTGGCCATAATTTGTCAGCTTCGCCACACCGCCCGACTCAATGCTGTTCAGCGCGTACGTCAAGGCCATCTCGCCGAAATGATGATGGTGTCCGTAGCTCTCGCCATCCGTAGCAATGTGAGAAAGCTGCGGCCACGTTCGCTGGTCCGAGAATCCGCTGAGCAACCGATCGGCGAACCGCTTTCCGTCGCTCAATAGGCCTTCGAACGCCACAGCCTGCGAAATCGGTCCGTCATAGAAAAACACCGCAATCGTTTTCTTCGATGGCAGCCTTATCTGATAGGCCCTGCTTGGATCGATCCGGTCGCCAGACACGTTTTTCCAATTGCGGCTGCCAAACCGGCGCACACGCTTCGCCTGTCTCGGAGCGAGAATCGTGAATCGGATCCCCTGCGCGGCAAGCGTTTCGAGAGAGGGAATGTCCACCGCCGTTTCAGGCAACCACATGCCTTCCGGCCGGCGCCCAAAACGCGCGACGAAATCGCGAATACCCCAGATCACCTGCGTCTCTTTATCGCGCGCGTGAGCGAGCGGCAAAATCATGTGGTTGTACACCTGCGCAATCGCGGAGCCGTGTCCGCCAAATTGCTGCTGGCTCTGCTTGTCGGCTTCGCGAATCGATTCGAGGACAGCCGGCGCGTTTTGTTCCATCCACAGCAGCAAGGTGGGCCCGAAATTGAAGCTCATCTGTGAGTAGTTGTTGACGAGCTTTACGATTCTCTGCTGGTCATCAAGCAACCGCGAGATCGCATTGGGTGCGTAACATTCCGCCGTCACGCGCTCGTTCCAGTCGTGGTATGGGTAGGCGGAATCCTGCAGCTCGATCACCTCCAGCGACGGATTCTCCCGCGGCGGTTGATAAAAATGTCCGTGAACGCAGACGTATCTCATTTTCTCGTTTGCCTAAGGCCTATGCATGACGAAAGAACAGTTCGCAGAAGGAAGCCCGTCTTCTGGTACGTCAGTGAACCGCAGTCGCCAGATTCATCCAAGCGCTGTCGGTTCTAGACACCCCAACACCGACTCCCGCAGCTATTCAGAAGATACAGACTCACAACGATTATGTGAAGACGGCGCAATTAAGAACAATACAGGAAAGTGCCTATGCGCCCCTCGACCGTCGGCATCGTGAGGCTATTCCTCTGATTCTAGACCAAATGGAAGGATTCACTCCGCAGGCTGTTCCTTCACTGTGTGGCGCCAAACCACGGTGTTTCTAGCGCGACAATAACCAACAGTGACCACCCATCGATGTTTTACTTAATACGGTGATAATTTAAGTCAATAGTTAGTCCTAAGTCTTCGACGATTCGCAGGCCAAGTGCGTTTCACGCTAAAGGAGATAATGATGAAAGCACATTTCAGTTTCCCGGCCTCCGCTTTCGTGCAGCGTTTGTCCAGGCTTCATCGCCTTGTGCGCCTTATCTTCTTCTTTTGTGCCCTCAGCGTGTCCTGCACCCTTGCAAGAGCTCAGGGCACAGTCGTTCTCGTCGGATCGGGCTCAAGCGTGCCGGCGCCTCTGTACAACCGATGGAGCCAGGAGTATGGCAAGCGCAGCGCGACCATTCAGATGCGATATCTTCCAGTCGGTACTAGCGAGGGAATCAAGGAGATTTCTCACGGCGCAGGCGATTTCGGCGCGGGAGAATCCCAGCTCACCGAAAAGGAACGGAAAGAGGGAAGCTTGATCGAGCTTCCGGCTGTGCTTATTGGGATTGTTCCAATCTACAATCTTCCCGGTGTTCACCAGGAACTTCGGCTGTCGGGGGAAGTGTTAGCCGAAATCTATCTCGGCGACGTGAAAACGTGGAATGCGCCCCAGATCGCGAAGCTCAATCCCGACATTACGCTGCCGAACCTCTCAATCCAAGTGGTCAACCGGCCCGCGGGAAAGGGCTCCAACTACGTCCTCACCGATTTTCTCTCCAAGGCAAGCTCCAAGTTTCGTTCCCAAGTTGGAACCACGTCTTCACCGAAGTGGCCAGTCGGCGAACCGGCGGAACGAAGCTCCGACATGGCCGAAAAAGTAAAAAACATCTCTGGATCCATTGGCTATGTCGAATACCAATACGCTGTGAAAGGAAACATTCCTCAAGCCGCCGTGCTAACTCCTTCCGGAAAGTTCGTTAAAGCCTCAACCGAAACGATCGCGGCAGCGTGTCAGGCCGCCGAAGCCCCCCACTGGAATAATTTCTCCGCTTCTCTAACCAACGGGCCAGGAACAGATTCCTATCCCATCACCAGTTTCAGCTGGATTTACCTACGGACTCAATCGTCCGATTCAGCGCGTGCAACTGCATTAGCCGATCTGTTGGATTGGATATTCACGGATGGTCAGCGTTATGCGGCGCAAGAGGGCTATGCGGAACTGCCTTCTCCACTTCTCGCAGCGGTCAGGAAGAAAATCAAGGAACTCCGTTAGCCGCTGGCAAGCCTCAATTTCATCATTCGCGCTCAGGATTCGGATAATCCTTCATTCACAAGCGTTGCGGCTACCGCGCGTCGTCGGATTTTTCCCGTCGAAGTGGTCGGTATGTTTTTCACCAGATATATTTTCTTCGGGCATTTGTATTCCGCCAAATGTTCGCGGCAATGTTTCATCAGTTCGGATTCAGTTGCTTGCTGTGACTCTTGCAGAACCACCGCTGCAGCCACTTCCTCACCCAGCGTCGGGTGAAAGTAGCCGAACGTCACTGCCGCTGCCACAGCATTATTCTGCAACAAAACCTCGTCCACTTCGTGCGGAGCGATATTCTCGCCTCCGCGGATGATGATGTCCTTGATTCTACCCGTCAAATGTAGATAGCAGTCTTCGTCGAGCATCCCTTCGTCGCCCGTCCGAAACCATCCATCCGAAAACGCACGAGTGTTCGCCTCCGGGTTGTTCTCATACCCGCGAAACACATTGGCCCCCTGAATGGCCACTTCGCCTCGCTGATTCGTCCCAAGATGTTGGCCGTCGCGGTCCATGATGCTGATGCGCAGTCCTGTTCCGACGCCGACAGATCCCGCCTTGCGATGTCGCGGCGGCAGAGGGTTCGATGTCATCTGGTGGCTCGCTTCTGTCATCCCGTAAGCTTCCACGAAAGGCACCCCGAATAAGTTCTCGATCTTGTGAATAAGGCTCGCCGAAAGGGGCGCGCTACACGAGCGGATGAAGCGCAGCGTCGCGGCCTCTTCCGGTTTTTGGTGAGCCCGCGCCAGCAGAAGCTGATGCATCGTTGGTACACCCGAATACCAGGTCACGCGATGCTCTCGAACGGTCCGCCAGAAGGAGAGCGCGTTGAATCTTGTAGGAACAACTACGGTGCCGCCCGAAAGCAATGTCGCCATCATCGAAGCCATCAACCCGTGAACGTGAAACAGCGGCATGATGCACAGCGAAATGTCTGCTTCCGAGAGAGCATAAGAGTTCGCAATATTCGCCGACGATACCGCAAGGTTGAAATGCCGCAGTGGCACCCGCTTGGGCCGGCCGGTGCTTCCGCTCGTGTGCAGCACAAGCGCAATATCGTCAGGCGTCGGCTCCTTTGCAGTAGCGCCGGTAGGATTGCCCGCAAGCCAGACATTCCCATCCTCACTCATTCCCACCGGGAACACTGGGATTTTGCGATCGGAGGCAGCCGTGCGCGCGAATTCCGCTCCTGCCGGAGGACATAGAAGAATGCGAGCATTCGTGTCATTAAGGAAAAAAAGAAACTCCTCATACGGATACGCCAGATTCAAAGGAGCCGCTTTTCCGGCGATGGTGGCTGCCAGGAAGCACACAATCGCAGGCAGTCCGTTGGGCAGCGCGATCGCTACTGCGTCACCTCGCCGGATTCCCACCGAAGCCAGAGCGTCCGCCATGGCCAAGACCTGCTGCCGCAGCGACTCGTAGCTCACCCGTATTCCGAGTTCGGGCACGATCACCGCGGTATGGCTGCTGTCGGCAAATTGCAAAACATCAAGGAGGGTTTCAACGGACTTCAGCGTCATTCGTTGGCTCCTCTAGCCTTATAGCGCCATCTGGGTGGGGAATCCTAAGAGTTTCGAATCAGCAGCCCTTGCCGTTTGGTTTCTAACGGAACGCGCATCCCAACGCCCGGATTATCACATCGCGTCATGTCGAGCGGCAACTCCCTACGGAGCGAACAAGCTGGGCAAGATGCGTCCTTAACGGCCAGGATCCAAATCTCTGATTACTACGTTAAGCACCTGTCCCGTTCGCCGCGCGTCGCTCTCGGATACTGCGCTCGTCATTCCGCTTTGGCCATCAGCATTGGAATACTCGCGATACGTTCGCGCAATCGCAGGTAGCCGCGCGCAACCGCCTCGAATCAGCCCCATTCTCTCGGCGACGGCAAGCCTCGTCTCAAATGGCCAATCGCCAATCTTCCCCGCTGGTGCGCCAACGGTTGCCAGCGCTTGCACTCCTTTGTGTTCCAGCGCGTCGGTCACAATAGCCTCGAGAACTCCGCAAGAAATTCGCAACGCCACGTCGTATTCATTTTGCTCGAGGGCTCGTCGGCTATCGGCGTAAGCCTGCTCCACAACCGGGCGCAACTCAGGCCTATGAACAAATTCGAACCGGCGACGTACAGCCGTATCCGCTGGCACGCTTAATAACCCGGGCGAAGCTCCACCAAGGGGAACGCCCTCCGACATTTCGGAAAGCGACCCGACTGCCTGCCCGAGAACATCGAGCAATCGCTTCACGATTTCGGTCGCGGGTACGCCCTCCGCAGCGCGCCCATCCGTAGTTCGCATCAGAAATGCATCACTAAACGACCGCGCCAGCCAATGAGCCTTGCTACCCCCCGACAATTGGTTGATTGTCGTGCCGCAATGCTCCTGCCACGCGCGAGTTTCAGCCATTATCACTGGACTGCTCGCTCCGGTTGCCAGCCTGTCAAGAATCTGGCGCCCGCGTCGGATCAGACCGTCCAGGTGCGACAGTTGAGTCTCGATCTGCGCTCGCAGACTCTCCTCCATTCCTTGCGTCCCCTCCCGAGTACCAACACGATTATGGCATTTCGTCGTCTGTCAACGACAAGGTAATACCGTCGAAATATCATCCGGACAGTATTTTGGCGAGGGGCGCAGTGAAGGTTCGCTATAATTCGCTCACGATGGCTCGGTTCCTCGACAGGCTGTTACGAGTGCTCCGTGAGCGCCGCGGCACCGACATGTTGTTCATGTGTCGCCACCTTCTTTCCGAACGCGGCGAGGCTTCGCAAACCGCTCTCGCGCAGGAAATCATCAATGCTTATAGGGCGATGAACGACACGCAGCGGCTGCAGTTCTATGAAATGCTGTCCCGCGATTTCGCGCCCGATCAGGCTGCCATTCTTAGCGCTGCGGCGGACTATCAGAGCTCACCCGGGCCTCACGCCTTGGCCAGGTTATCGGCAGCCGTCGAGTCTCCACGCCAGGAGCTTTTCCGCCGGCTCAACACGGCGCCGCGCGGCACCGAAACCCTCGTCGCCATGCGCGAGCATGTGTTGGCCTCCAGAAACGGAGATTTCTCCCCCGTCGATGTAGACTTGCGGCACTTATTCAGGTCCTGGTTCAACCGGGGTTTTCTTCGCCTCGAACGCATCAGCTGGCACACCTCGGCTTTGATCCTGGAAAAACTGATCGCCTACGAGTCGGTCCATGAAATCAATGGCTGGCCCGACCTCCATCGCCGCCTCGAGGCCGACCGCCGCTGCTTCGCCTTCTTTCATCCGGCCATCGTCGACGAGCCAATCATTTTTGTGGAAGTGGCGCTGTCCCATGGACTGACCGGCGATCTTGAACCATTGCTGGATATCCAAGCGCCGGTGCTGGCGCCCGAAAAAGCGGATACAGCCATTTTCTACTCGATCAATAACTGCCTGCGAGGTCTGCGCGGCGTTCCTTTTGGCAATTTCTTGATCAAGCAGGTCGTGGACGAATTGGCTGCAGAGCTTCCGAATATTCAAACCTACAGCACATTATCCCCGCTGCCGCACTTTTCCCAAGCCTTGCGGGATCAGCAGAACGAAACCGGTTTCACCCACGAACGGCTACTACGTCTACTAGCCGATGATTCCCGCGCTCTCACCACCGCCGGACGGCGCCGCGACCCCGTGGAGGCTCTGTTCCATCTGCTGGAGCAGCCATTGGCGCATCGAGAAATTCTCGCACGGCCGCTGGAGCGCCTGGCTCTCGCTTATCTCACACAGGTGCGTCAAGGCGGCAAACTCCACGATTCCGTCGCCACGTTTCATCTTTCCAATGGCGCGCGCCTCGAGAGAATCTACACGTTTGGAAACCTGCGGCCCTACGGCTTGCGTGATTCCTATGGCGTCACCGTGAATTATCGCTACCTTCCCGCTGAGCTCGAGGAGAACCACGAGCGCTTCGTCAGAGGCGAAATCCAGGTTGCCAACGGTCTGGCCTCAGAATACAAAGCGGTAAGGAAGGCATGGGAGCCCCGAGGGGCTCTGCGCAGCGGAAAAAACTGAAATAGGATTGCACCCGTTGTAGCAAAATTCCCAGATCTCGCCCCGATAATTAAACCGTTTTCAACTGGGCAGACCTGAAACTCTGCTCAACAAGCCGGGCCGTTGAGCCTCTCCATCTCGCTAGGCGCGAGCCGGTGACGTCCCAGCCTGCGGTGCAACCTGAGCGACTTCATCACGAGCAGCCGGGGCCTTCATCCTGCGCAATACAAAAAAGGCCAATATCGCCGCGATCCAGTCGAAAACGATCGTGATCATGAAAACGCCAATCCACCCGATTTTGGGCACCGTGAACTTTGCCGCGAACGGAGTCGGAATCTTGCCTGGGATCACCGCAAGAATGAGTCCATAGGCAACGAGCAGACCCGCTACTCCGAGGAGCACGGCCTTTGCCGTTCCGCTCAGCTGCATTCGCAGCACCGTGGGAGCTAGAAACACTGCAAACAAGACCAACGCGCCTCCGAGCAGCAGCAAGATGTCCGCGCGAAAGTCAAAAGCCGTGCCCAAGACAAGCGCCGATCCAATCGGCACAAACATGGACGCCGTACCTTTGGCCGTGTACAGGAATCCGTAGTTCGTGGTCGCGTGCTTCCGGCCGAAGAAGTCTCCACATAGCGCCGGAAACAGCGAAAAAATCTCACCCCATCCGAAAAATGTAAATGCACTGAAAACGACAAACAGTAGTGGATTGCTGGCAAATTTGAGGAGTCCCAGTTTTGCGACTCCCTCTAATCCGAACGCGAGGGTCATCGTCTTCTCACGCCCAATCCGGTCCGACACCCATCCCCAAAAAGGCCGGCAAAGCCCGTTTATTAGCCGGTCGGCTTGAAGTGCAAAAGTCAATGCGGGTCCCAACGACATCCCCAGTAGCACGACAACCAACTTATCTACTTTGAAGTCCTTGGCCATTGGAGCCAATTGTGCGGTCGCCATCAAACCGCCTGTCGCCACCATTGCCATAATTAGGTACATCAGCCAGAAATGCGGTGTTGCCGCCATCTCTCCGGGCTGGAAGTCTCGCAGACTTTGGCGGCCCTTTACTTCTGGGCTTCCCTTTAGCCTCCACGTCTTCGGCAACCAACCTGTTGGCGGCGCCTTCAAGAACAGAGCAGCAAGCACCACGACCGCACCCTGGACGATTCCCCACACGATGAACGTGTGCTGGTATCCGGAACCAGCAGGCTGCCCCGGGGGATTGATCATGTTAGCTAGGGGTGCGACGGTGAAGGCGGACCCGGCTCCGAAGCCGGCGGCTGTCAGGCCGGCTGCGAGTCCCCGGTGATCCGGGAACCATTTGAGCGCGCTTCCAATCGCCGTGCCGTACACCACGCCAGCGCCGAGCCCGGAAATCGCATACGAAATGTATAGAGCTGAAAGCGTCTCGGCTTTTCCGCTTCCATACCAACCCGCCCCCGCCAGCACTCCTCCAATCATAACCAGGAGCTTGGGTCCGAACTTGTCGGCAAGCCAGCCTTCGAAGGGGACCAGCCAAGTTTCAAGAAGAACAAAAACCGTGAAGGTAACCTGGATCAGCGCCACTTCCACATTCAGGTGCTTCTGGAGGGGGCCGACGAACAGTGTCCAACCGTACTGGAAGTTCGCTACCGCCACCATGCTGAGCACACTGAAAAAGAGAATAACCCAGCGATTGTCAGTCAGAGCCTGGAAGCCTGCGCTTCGTTCGGAAGGGGTTTCGGTCATGCGTGCATCTCCTTGCCGGTTACAGAATTTCTCCCCATACCAAAAAACAGACGCGGCCGATCATCTCGGCCGGCCAGCTCACCACAAATACGCAATCTGCGGAAGGGAACAAGAGGATCTCGAGATACGGCCATAGAGATACCTCTGTCATGCACGCTATACGTCAACAGCGTGCTGCCAGATCCGCCTTCTTCATAGCTGTATTACTTCTGTAAATCGGACAAATCCAAATTCCTGAGCGAACCCCCACTGGTCCGCTAAGCGAACCTCTAACACCCTATCCACTACGTGTCAAGAGCTTAGTAACCCGCCTTTCAGGAAACCTCAGCAGGCGGGCTTCGAAAAGTGTTGGCGATATAGTCAACTTCGCGCAATTCTCTTGACAGTCTCGCGAGCGATATGGTAGACGCTCCCCTGCCTTGCGAGAAAACTTTCTTGCGGAGAGGGTAAACATGCGCTCGCCTAAACTTCGGGGTGTGCTTCTAGCCTCGCTTTTCGTCATTTCCGGTCCGCTTGCCTTTGCTCAGAGCGTCAAACCCACCTCCGATGCCGCACCGCCCAAGGCTGCCACCCAGGAAGAAGTCCAGCAATTGCGCCGCGAGGTCGCCGAACTCAAGGCTCAAATCCAGCAGCTCGTCCAGGCGAGTGCTCGGCCGCAAGCCGAAGGCGCTCACCTTGTCCAAACCAACGCTGTCGTCGATCCCGCACCGTCAGACTCCACTGCCGTGCCTCCCTCCGCCACGGCGGACGATATCGACAACCTCCAAAAGGAGATCGATCTACTCCAGAAGAAGTCCAACGACGCTCCTGCGGTCACGGCCGGCTGGAACGGCGAACACTTTTTCCTGAAGAGCTCCGATGGCAACTTCCAGCTCATGCCCGTCGGATATCTGAACGCTCAGTATAATTTCTACAGAGGTGCCGGCGCTCCCTCCGACACATTTCAGATCAGGCGCGCCCGCTTTGGCGTTCAGGGTTACTACGGAAAACAGCTCGATTACGCATTCCTCTTCGAGACGGCATCCACGGCCACCCCTACAATCGCCGTTCGAGACGCTTACATAGATTTCAAGCCCTGGAACTCTTTCAAGATCATGGGCGGCCAGTACAAAGTGCCCTTCTCGATGGAAGTCGGCACCGGCGACACCAACATCGAGTTTGCCGAACGTTCCATCATTTCCGTGCTGTACCCCGATGCCGGCGGAACCTTCCGCGCCCCTGGCATTGACGCGCACGGCGATCTGTTCGGAGAGCGGATGCAATACTGGGTCGGCGTCTTCAATGGCAAGGGTCTTCTAGCCAACGACACCACCAACGAAGTCGAAGTCGTCGGCAGGCTCCGGTTCGCCCCATGGAAACAATCTGACAGCCCTTGGCTCAAAGGGCTCTCATTTGGCGGTTCTGCCGAGCGCAGCCGCTCCAAGGCTCTCGCCAGCGAGTTGAGCTTCAGCGGCCTCTTGAACGACCAGACCTACAATTTCTTCCCGCAGTTCCGGATCAACGGCGGAATTGCTCGATACAACGGCTTCGCTTCCTTCCTGAGAGGACCACTGGGTATCCGCGCAGAATACGCGCAGCTCCTCGAAAAGCGCAGCGGCATCGGCTCCTTCGTCCCCAGCGGCGTCGGCTTCAACACGCTCCCCGGCATCGTGGGCAAAGGCGCTTATATCTCGGCCACCTATTTGCTCACCGGCGAGACCGAGCCGGAAAACGCCATCCCGCGCGTGAAGCACCCTGTCATCGGCCCCAATTCCCCCGGAGAATCGGGTGGCCCGGGCTGGGGCGCGTTTGCCCTCAAGGCCCGCTATGCGTGGCTGCAGGGCCGAGCCGGCGGCATCACCTGCGATGCCACCACCACTCCCGCCTGCCCGATCACGCCAGGCGTGGTCCCCACCTTTAGCGACCACACTGCCCAGTGGTCAATGGGCTTCAACTGGTATCTCAATTACTGGGTTCTCGTCAAAACCGAGTTGAACATCAATCAACTCAAGGACCCAAGCGTTCAGGGCATTTTGCCCCGCAATTACTTTGTGTTTATCGAAGGCATTCAGTTCCGGTTCTGATCCAAGGTCTTGAGCGCCTCGGATCGCCCGTTCGCTGGTTACTACGGGGGCCGGCACGAGACTCCGGACGCGCTCAGGATCGAGACAGCTTATTGAAAGCGTAGTCGGGCCCCCGGCAAACATCGTTGGAGGAGATTCGATGAGATCGAAAATGTTGCCCCTTGTAGCTTTCGCGATTGTCCTCACCGCGACTTTGATCTCGAACAATTGCGGAGGCCCCGCGAACTGTCCCACCTGCGGCACGGACAAGAACGGTACCGTCGCATTGATCGATGTCATGCTGGTGCCCGAGCACAACGGCAACGGCGAGCCCGGTGGCCCCTTCAACATTTTCGACATCAGCTGGGTCGACCCCGTCAATCGCCTGTACTACGTGGCTGATCGCATCGGTCTCGACGTCCCTGTGTTCAATACCGTTTCCAATATTGCCATCGCTGCGATCGGCGGACAGAACTCGGTAGCTGAGGCAGGAAACAATTCCAGCACTTGCATCGATTCGGACAAATTCGACGGAGATCCCACAATTATTCCTCCGATCACATCAGCGCAAGGCAACTTCACCCGATTCGGATGCAAGACGATGAACTTCACGCTCCCTGGATTCTTCGGACCCAATGGTAACTTCGGTGGATTCATGGGAGGGCAGTGTTGCGCGTCCCGTTCCAATAACTTAAATCCGTTGTCAGGTCCCAACGGTCTTGAAGTCTCTCCCGACGGAAATTTCCTGTACGTCGGGAATGGAAGTTCGAGTGTGGTTGTTTTCGACCTGACACAGACACTAGCCACCGGCGGTTCCACTGCCCCCAGAGTTATCGCTACCCTCGTTTCTGGCACTACTCCCGACTACGATGGTCCCGTCGGCATCGGTCCTTGCCAAGCATCTGCGAACGGACGGGCCTTTTCTGATCCAACCTGCGGGGATCTTCGCGGTGACGAACTTGCTACGACTGGCGCCACCCCAGCCATCGATCCGCTCGGCAATCCGCATGACCTCCTGATGGTTATCAACGGTGATCCCGGCTTGCCCTTTACCACGATTTTCGATATCACCAATGTCATCCACCGCACAGGGACTCAGCAGCAACAACATTGCCTCCCGGTCAATCCAAACGCGCCCTATAGCCCCGGTGGTACGCACACCAGCTTCCCCCAGAATTTTGCGTCCTGTATTCTCGGCCAGATCTACTACGACGCGGCGCCTGTCAACAACATCAACGTCGTCGTTGATGACGGAAACAATGGTGCTAGTGACCCCAATGCTGGTTTTCCATGCCCAGATCCATCTCTTCAATTTGCCGATTTCAGCAGTGTGCCCTCGGGAGCCTCTGGCCGCGGCGTAGGCCTCGCCGGTAAGGACGTTCCGTGCCATCACGCCGCTCTCGTTCCCACAGGAGGTACTGAGGTTGCTGTAGCCGGACTCGGGGCCATGGTATTCAATTCCAATACCGGGCATTTCTTGTTGACGAACGCGAACGGTTCGCCCGACGTCACCTACGGGACGGTGGATGAGATCGATCCCTTCCACACTTTCCCGGGTGGTCCGCCGCTGGGTGTTCCCGCAGTGATCAACAGCTTCCCGGTTCCCAATTGCATGCCCGGCGGCATTGCTGCGGGCCCCGGCACCGACTTCTTGGTTACCTGCCAGGGCCATGACGGAAGGCAATTCGCTCCGCTCACTTACATCATCAACGGCACCACAGGCGCCATCGTCGCCACGATCAACTTCGTTGGAGGAGTCGACCAGGGCTGGTTCAATCCGGGCGACGGCAGGTACTATTTGGCCGCAAGAGACATGCTCCCCGGTCCGGTTCTCGGCGTGATCGACGCTGGCCGAAGGCAATGGCTGCAAAATGTACCGACGAACGGCAATGCGCACAGCGTCGCCGCCGATCCGATCAACAATCACATCTTCGTGCCTCTGCCCGCGGGCGGGAATTGCCAGTCGCAAGCTGCCGATGGCTGCGTCGGCGTATACGCATCGGAGTAGTTTGAAAAGCAGAACTTGTTGGGAGTCGGAAGCCCGGATTCACAGCCTTGGATTCGGGCTTCCGCACTTATGCGGCATCTAACTTACTTCACGAGCGTCTCTTGGTAGCGCATCATCTTCCATTCCCCATCTCGATTCGTCCAAAGCTCGCCGATGAACATCCTTCTGAACCGCGTGGCAGAACCCTTGGGAAATTGCAGGGTGCTCTCATACGTGACGAACGCGTAGTGCGGCCCGAGGGGCTGCACTTGGAAGAGCTGCAGCAGATAGTCGCTAAACATGCTGTGTTCCACTTCTCGCAGTATGTGAGGCTTGGGGCGCTCTCCGTCGCCATCCGCTTCCACTCCTTCGAAATCATCGGTCAAAAATGCGGCATAGCCGTTCTTGTCTCTTTTCTTATACGCCGCCCACGCGGCTTTCACTTTCGCCTCCAGCATCTCGGCCAGTTTGGACTGGGCGCCGGTGTCCTTGGATGGTGATGATGGTGTCGGCGCGTTCGCGGAAGCCTTGTCCGTCGCGGCCGGTTGTTGCGCGAATGCATAGCCCGGCATTGCCAGCGCCATACATGCGCAAAAAAACCAATTTCGCATCTGCATCTCCTCAAACCGAAGCGCCGCGCATCTTACAGTTCTCGTGGCGTGCAGTCAAAGCGGAGTTCGCCGCACGCACGCGCACAGGAATCGTGGGGGTCGAGATACCGGCTAGGGCCGATTGCCGTGCGGAGTGCTCTTAGCTAGTATGAATTTGCAGGCCGATATGGACATATTCAGCGCATCCATGTCGGCCCCAGGAATTTCCAACGAACCTGGTCAAAGGGAGATGAAGCCATGAAATCCACCACGTTACTCGCACTTGCTCCGCTGCTATGGGCGTCTCTCGCATTCCCGGCAAGAGCTCAGCAACAATCCTCATCATCAGGCCAAGGCTGGCGCCAAACTCAGGTAACAGATGGAACCCCCTCCACTCGATTCACGCTGGTGGGTAAATTCCTGAAACGGCCTGCAGGCGACGTGTCGAATCCCCCCGTCCTGGCTGTGGATTGCGGCTCCGGCAGGAGAGCCCATGAGGGCAGGCTGATAGCCGGGGATCTCCTGGTCGGTGTGCCGCTGAAGATTAATTACGTGGAACCCACGGAGATCCATGGGACTTCCTATTACCCGAAAGTGTTCGTTCAGACACGCATGGACGACGAAGCCAAGAAAGACAAACGACAGTGGACGCCCGCAAAAGACAAAACCTCCGCCGTGTTTTCCAAATACTCCCTGAAGAAGATGCTCCGCGCTCACACCGTCGAAATCACCGTCCAGGATGACGGCGGTAACGACGTTGTCATGCAGTTTGACGTGCCCTCCGATTCAAAGGCCGTCGAAGCAGCCTGCAATGTGGACACGAAGTAGAAACTGATTTCCCGCAACTCCGCAAAGACGCTGAGTCAGCCGTGCTGTGTCTTCACCGGCACTGAGCAACCGAGTTTTCTTCCGATTCGGAAGTGCAGAACGGCAACCGGTGTGACATCGAGTGCTTCACGACCCATAATCCCTCACCGTTAGCCACGTAGATCAAATGCCGCCCGTCCTCGGAAAACATGCTGGTCACACCGGTAAACGTCTTCGCTGTGCGCGGATTTTTCGGATCGCTCATATCCATTAGCTTTACGGTTTGCGTCGGGACAGTGCCTTCCCCCGACTGATCCGATGAAACCGCGATGGCGAGCCCGGCCTCCACATCGGTTAACTTCCCTCCGGGCGCTACGCGATCAACAATCTGCGGTTTGTTCGGGTCGGTCACGTCTACCACCGTGAAATGAACGTGTTGCTGCAAGTAGAGGTACCGCTTGCCGTTTTCCTCTTGGAAAAAGATTTGCCGCACCGCGGAACCTGGCACAGGAATATGAGCCACCACTTTGGTCATCTCTTTTCCGTTATTCTTTGAGTCTTGAGTGGCGGCCTGAGTGTTAACCGGCAGGAATTTTGGCGACGCTAGAATCAGCGCAAGGCCTAGGCATATCTGCAAAGCTCTGTAGCGAGACATATTTCCCTCTTTTGGCGCAATTCCTTTTGAACGTGGATTGACGCTCTGACACCTCTTGCCCCGGGGTTTTGGTCCTCTAACAGATTGCGAGTAATTACCTTTAGAAGGGAATACAGTCGAATATGTATACTCCGTTTAGCGCGGGCGCAGAGAAAACGAAAGTAAGTATCCGGCGAGTGAAATCGAACGCATGTAGCCTGGTCGTCTGTACCGAGATATTGACCATTATATTGATCGCCTATAAGGTGACTGCACGATGAGTTCCGCCGCACAAGAATTCCTCCGAAGCGCGGCTCTGAAATCCGCCGACCTCACCCATCGCCAGATCATCCGCCGCGGCATCGATCAATACAGCGCTGCCAATGATAAAGGTCGCTCGCGCTTTGCCGATTGGGAAGCGGCCCGCCAGCGTTGCCATGAAATCAAATGGGAAGCGCTCAACAATCTCGATCGCTACCTCCTCGAATTCGAAAACCGCGTGAAAGAACGCGGCGGCCATGTCTTCTGGGCCGAGGATTCCGCCGAAGCCTGCCGTTACATCACCGAACTTGCCGTCAGTCGCGGCGTCCGCAAAATGGTGAAATCGAAATCAATGGTCGCCGAGGAAATTCACCTCTCGCCGGCGCTCGAGAAAGCCGGCATTCAGGCGATCGAGACCGACCTTGGCGAGTACATCGTGCAGTTGCGCAATGAGCCGCCCTATCACATCGTCACGCCCGCCATGCACCTCACGCGCAAAGACATCGCTGATCTTTTCAAAGAGAAACTGGGCGACGTGGATACCGACGATCCGGTCGAGTTGGTTGCCGTCGCTCGTCGCGCGCTGCGTCGCGATTTTTTCTCGGCTGAGATGGGAATCAGCGGCGCCAATTTCCTCGTCGCCGACGCGGGAATGATTGCCCTCACCACTAACGAAGGCAATGGCCGCCTCTGCACCAGCGTCCCCCGTATTCATGTCGCGCTCGCCGGCATCGAAAAAGTAATTCCGCGCCTCCAGGACCTCGCCCTGTTTTGGCCCGTCCTTGCCACTGCCGGCACCGGCCAGCCGATCACTTGCTACAACACGTTGATCGGCGGCCCACGCAAGCCAAACGAAGTCGACGGCCCCGAAGAATTCCATGTCGTCTTGCTCGACAATGGCAGAACCGAACTGCTCGCGGACGTCGAGCAGCGCGACGTACTGCATTGCATCCGCTGCGGTGCCTGCCTCAACGTGTGCCCTGTGTTTCGCACTGTTGGCGGCCACACCTATGGCACCACGTATCCCGGACCGATCGGCAGCGTCCTCACTCCTCATCTCCGCGGAATTGACGAGTTCCACCATCTTTCCTACGCCTCATCCCTTTGCGGCGCGTGCACCGATGCTTGCCCGGTGAAAATTGATCTGCATCATCACCTTCTCGAAAACCGGCGTAACGCCGTCAATCATTCCGCTCGTCCCTGGGCTGAGCGGATGGGTTTCAAAATCTGGCAATGGACCATGCAGAGTGCCTCGCGTTTCCGTATCCTTGGCGGCCTCGCACGCATGACTTTGCGCATCACGCACAGCCTCGGTCTCGACGGCACCGCGCTCGATCCCATGGGTCCCTGGTCGAAGAATCACGCCGCTCCGCGCGTCCCTGAAAAATCATTTCGTGCGCTCTGGGGAAAAAACAATGCCGGAAACTGAAAATCCCAGCCGCGAGAAAATCCTCGCTCGCATCCGCACCGCGTTGCGTGAGCCTGCCCCGCATCACGAACCTGTCAAAGCAGGCCCAATCTTTGCTCCCGTTACGGATCTGCTAGATCGCTTCCAGAAAGAGTGCGGAATCAACATTACGGAATTTGTCGCCGTCCCCAATTTGCACGTGAGCGCCAGCGCGATAAAAGAAATCCTAGCTGCGCTCCCGCCGGGAGAAATCTTTGTTCAAGATTCGCCCGATCTTCGCGAACTTGCGGCGGAGTGGCAGGACGGCCGCACGATTCAATGGTCAAGCGAAGGCGGGCCGAAGGAATCCGCGCAAGCCACGATCTCCGCTTGCGAAGCGCTCGTGGCACAGACCGGTTCCGTGCTCGTCTCCGCCGCATGCGGAGGCCGCGGAGCCTCGGTCGTCGCGCCCGTCCACATCGTCGTCGCAACGATCAATCAACTCCTGCCCGATATCGATGCCGCCCTGGCACGCGTTCAGGAGCGCGGCACCGTCGCCCAGAATTCGTTTCTATGCCTCATCACTGGATCGAGCCGCACCGCCGACATTGAAAAGATTCTCGTTATGGGCGCGCACGGCCCTCGCCGTTTGATTGTAGTTCTAGCAATGAGCTGATTTTTCCGCATCACCCGTAACAAAATCGCCGCTCTTGCCGAGACCCACCGGAAACTGCGAAAATGAGCTGGAATTGTGAAGTAATTGAAGGGTTCGTCTTGCTTACCAGTTCGCCCAGCCTTCGTCAGTAGAAGAGAACTGCGTCTCGAGCAAATATCCGAGCGCCGGACGCGGCCAACAGAGTGGAAGGAGCTGTTAATGAGCGGAGTGCGAGTTTTGGTCGGGACGCGCAAGGGCGCGTTCATCCTGACGGCAGATGGCAAGCGCGAGAAGTGGGACATCACCGGCCCGCACTTTGGCGGCTGGGAAATGTATCATCTCAAAGGCTCGCCCGTGGACCCGAACCGCATTTACGCGTCGCAATCCACCAACTGGTTCGGCCAGTTGATTCAGCGATCGAATGACGGCGGGAAAACCTGGGAGCCAGTCGGCAACAAATTCGATTACGCCACGGTTCCCGGCACTCATCAGTGGTACGACGGCACGCCGCATCCCTGGAAATTCGCGCGAGTCTGGCATCTTGAACCGTCTCTCACCGATCCCGACACGGTTTATGCAGGAGTCGAGGACGCCGCGCTGTTCCGCTCGACTGATGGCGCGCAAACTTGGCATGAGCTTCCCGGTTTGCGCGAGCATGGTTCGGGACCGCGCTGGAACCCGGGCGCCGGCGGCTTGTGCCTGCACACGATCATTCTCGATGAGAAAAATCCGAATCGAATCGTCATCGCGATTTCGGCAGCGGGCGCGTTTCGCTCGGACGATGCCGGAAAAACGTGGCAGCCCATTAATCGCGGATTGAGGTCCGAAGGAATTCCGGACCCCGACGCGGAAGTGGGCCACTGCGTTCATCACATTGCGATGCACCGTTTGCGTCCGAATTCCTTGTTCATGCAGAAGCACTGGGACGTGATGCGCAGCGACAATGCCGGCGACTCTTGGGAGGAAGTGAGCGGCAACCTGCCCACGGATTTCGGTTTTGCGATCGACGTTCACGCTCACGAGCCGGAAACGATTTACGTGGTTCCGATTAAAAGCGATTCCGAGCATTTCGTTCCAGATGGGAAACTGCGCGTTTTTCGCAGCCGCACCGGCGGCAACGAATGGGAACCGTTGACAAAGGGTCTCCCGCAGCGCGATTGTTACGTGAACGTGCTGCGCGACGCCATGTCGGTCGATTCGCTCGATTCGTGCGGCATTTATTTCGGCACGAGCGGCGGGCAAGTCTACGCGTCAGCCGACGCGGGAAACAGTTGGAACGCGATCGTACGCGATTTGCCGGCTGTACTTTCCGTGGAGGTTCAGACGCTGCAATGATTCGCGTGATACTTCCGGCGCATTTGCGAACGCTCGCGCGCGTGAACGGCGAAGTGAGCGTCGAAATTTCCGGCGAGCCGACGCTGCTCTCGGTGCTGAACGCGCTCGAGACGCAATATCCCGTGCTGCGCGGCACGATTCGAGATCAGGTAACGCATGAGCGGCGTCCGTTCGTAAGATTCTTCGCCTGCGAAGAGGATTACTCGCACGAGCCTGCTGAAACCGCGCTGCCCTCCGCGGTCGTCGCAGGAAAAGAACCGTTTTTAATCGTCGGAGCAATGTCCGGCGGCTGATTTTCCCCAGCTCAACGAAACATCACCGGATCGTGCGCGCGATCCGGATTTCAAGCATAGACAGGAGGCAACATGCAATTGGATCCCTATCTTCATTTCAACGGCAACTGCGAGGAAGCGTTTAAATTCTACGAGAAAGCTCTGGGCGGCAAGATCGCTTTCAAGACAACGTACGGCGAAGCGCCACCAGCGGCGCAGTCGTCACCCGACTTTCGTAACAAGATCATGCACATGCGCATGGACTTGAACGGAAGAGTTTTGATGGGCAGCGATGTGCCCGCCGATCGTTACCAGGTTCCGCAAGGATTTTCGCTTTCGCTCAACGCAAAGGATCCGGCGGAAGCGGATCGCTTGTTCAACGAAGTGAGCAGAGGTGGAAATATCATCATGCCGATCCAGCAGACTTTCTGGTCGCCTCGCTTCGGCATGTGCACCGATCGGTTCGGCATTCCGTGGATGGTGAACACGGACCAGCCGGCTTCGCAGCAAGCTGCGCACGGGAACTAGCGCGGAGCGCTCAAAAACGTTTCAAGAAGTTGACGAATTAGCGTGACGAATTAACTTGACGAATCAACGTGACGAAGACGCGCGGGCCGCGGCTCTTTCGCGAACTGGCTGAACGTTGTTCATCAGTGCGCGGACGCGGCCCGCATCCACTTCGTTTTGCATTACACCGTCTTTTTTGAGGCTCGTTCCCACAATGATGCCGTCGGCGTGCTCGAGAAATGCCGCTACGTTTTCTGCGCTCGTGCCGCTACCGATTAAAATCGGGCGCTTCGCGTAGGATTTTGCTTCGCGCACTTTCTCGACGTCCGGAGCGCTTCCTGTAAATCTCCCTGAAACGATGAGCGCGTCTGCTCCATAGAATTCCGTCCACTCGATGTGTGTGCGTAGATCGATTCCGGGGAACGGCACCGAGTGCTTCTTGTCTACGTCCGCAAAAATGTGGATCCCTTCGGCGTGTAGCTCTTTCCGTTTGCGCATCAGTTCGGCGGCGCAGCCGTGGTCGAATTCGCCCGTGTCCCACACGCGAGCGCCGGTGAGAATGCAAACGCGAATCCAGCGCGCGCCCGCTGCCAGTGCGATCGAAAGGCAGACGGTGCCGCCGTTGTGAATTACGTTGATGCCAACCGGGATCGGGAAATTCTTCACAACTTCGGCAGCGGCGACGGCGTGTGCCGTCATCGCTTCAGGCTTTACGTCGTTGCCAACGTAGTAGGGAAGGTCCCACATATTTTCAACTGCGAGTCCATCTACGCCGCCTTGCACCAGCGCTTCCGCGTCGCGCAGCGCGTGGTCGATAATTTTCTGCATTCCGTAGCCCGTGTAGCCGGGCGCGCCGGGAAGCGGCCAGAGATGGACCATGCCGATTACGGGCTTGGGGACAGGAAAGAGATCGGCGAGCGATTTCATTCGCGGGCGGTCGAGATCTTTCTTCCATTCGGGCAATTGATTGCGGTCCGGCTGTGACGTCATGTGTGCCTCTTTGGGCGCGAATTGCGATTTTGAAGGCGCGCGAGCGCGCTCTGGCGCACCGCGTCCCATTTTCCGCGCAGGCGCTGCGAGCGCATCAGTGCAGCGACTTCACGCGAACCCGGAAGCGTTTCTCCGGCGCCGACGAACGATACGGCGGCTGCGCCGCCGGCCGCTGCCGCGATGGCGGCTTCCTCCGGCGACCAGCCGCGAAGGCGCGCCTGCAAAAATCCGGCGACGAAGGCGTCGCCCGCGCCGGTGGAATCCACCATTTTAACGTCGAATGATGGAACGTGCTGCGGCTCGCCATTGCGCGAAATCAGGCAGCCGCTTTTCCCCAGTTTCAGGACCACTTCGCGAGCGCCCGCCTTCTCGAGTGCTGCAAACGCGCGGCGCGGGTCACGTGCGCCGGTGAGCAACGTCGCTTCGTCCGTGCTGAGAAGGAGGATATCCACGCTGGGAATGATTTGCAAAATTTTCCGCGGGATTTGCTGGGCCGGCGCCATTCCGACGTCGAGCGAAACCCAGCCGCCGTGAGCGTGAATTTCGCGCGCGATTTGTTTGGCGGCACGGGCGGGACCGGGGTTGAGAAAATTGTAGCCGACGAGATGCGCGGCTGTGGCTCCCTGGCACAGCGATCGCACGTTATGCAGATCTTTCACATGGCCGTTTGCGGCGCGGCTGCCGAAGAAGGTGCGTTCGCCGTCGGGCGTGATGTTGATGTAGAAAAAACCGGTCATCGCGTTGCTTGTGCGCTGGACCCAGCGGGTGTTCACGCCGCCTTCGGCGAGATGCTGGAGGACGTAGTCGCCGAAGCGGTCGCGGCCGACGCAGCCGGCGAGGCGCACGTCAATGCCCCAGCGCGCGAGAGCCAGTGCCGAGTTTGCGCCTACGCCGCCGCAGTGCATTTCGAGTTGTTGCGCGAGGCAATCCTGGCCCGGCTTCGGCCAGGATTTTACGCGGCCGAGCATGTCGACGTTGATATCGCCGATCGCGACGATGGCCGGCGTTCGTGACAATCTCAAACCCCCTCTTTACCGCCTATTAGAAATTCTTATGCTGCATATTTTAAAGGTGTTACGCGGAGTTTTAATCGCGCCACCGTAGATTAGAACTACCTGAGTTGAGCAACAAGCAATTCGCGGTGCTGACGAGGAAGTGCTCGTGAAAACCGTTGAAAATTTGCGATTAGAAATTTGCATGTGATTGGTTCCACGGCCAGTTAGGTGGAGTTTTAATTCCAGATTTGCGATTAGCCGGCCGTCATATGGTGGAAAGGGATTCTGGAGGCTGGGGGGTTGAGGTTCGAAGCTGGTAAGGCGCGAAAATGCGCGACGACGAATCGCAATCGGTTCGCGATTAGGAAATTTTAGTGGACTGAGTTTTCTTTGACTTGAGCGGAATTCTAATCGCGTATTCGCGATTAGAAAGACGGCACAGGTGCGGCGTTTCAGGGCGCCAGATCTGTTGTGCGAGAGGAGTGGCGGGCGGCAGGAGAGGGCGAGGTTGATTGTCATTTTTGGGGACGCTAGCAGAGTGGGGAGTGACGGGCAAGGGATGGGGTAGCGCGGTGGAACCGAGGTGCGCGGTGAGAGCTGTTTTTTATTTTGTGTTTCGATTTGTCGTCGTGCGCCATGAATGAGCGTACCACGGTCAGCGGGGAAAATTCGACTGGCCGGATGTGCAGGGTACGGACAGTTGGTTCTAGAACTGGACTTTCTCGTAATGGAGAAATAGAAAGCGTTGCCTTGAAGGGGCGTGGCGCACGCACGGAATTTGGCGGCGGAGGCCCACGACGAGAAAGGCGTCGTCGTGGCTACCAGGGCGAGCGGGGTTTTTTCAAGTTGTACCAACTTCGGATAGCGGCGGATAAGAATCTCAAATTTAAAAATTAAAATTTCAAATGGAGGCGACGGCAAAAAACACGACGCCGGTCCGAAGACCAGGGGTACGAAAGGCAAAGGAGCAAGAAGGACAAAGCAAGACAAAGGCTGCCGCCCTGAAGGGCGGCGCTACAGAAAGCAAAAGCTAATGGCAAAGGCAACGGCAAAAGCTAACGTCAAAGGCGCCGGCCGGAGGCCAGCGGTACAAAAAGCGAATTCTACAGCGTTGCATCCAGGTCCAGGTTTTCGATCATGGCGTCCAGGGCCTCTTGGGCCTTGTCGCGCTGGGATTGGAGATCGGTTGTTTGGGCTTGGAGTTTTTGGAGTTGGGTTTCCTGGTCTTCCAGCTGCTGGGTGTAGCGCTGGGTGAGGGCGCGCTCTTCGGAGCTGCCTTTCAGGGACTTCAGATTTTCGCGGATGCGCTGCTGGTCGTCGAAGATTTTCTCCTGCTGACTTTCGATTGCGGCGAGCTGGGCATCGAGAGCGGCGATGTGATTCTTTTGTTCGACGATTTTGCGGAAGGCGGCTTCGACTTCGGGGTTGATGGATTTCTGTTGGAGGAAGACCTGGATTTGGCCGTCATCGAGATTGGTGAGGGCGTAGCGGGATTCGATGGCGCTGGACTCTGAGACGACGAGCGTGGTGGTGGCCTTGGCGCCGAGGGGCAGGCGGAAACGGTAGTCGGTGGCGGTGGTTTCTTCGGGCTTGGGCGTGTCGCTTGAGAGATTCCAGCCGGGGCGCAGGGCGTGTTCGATGAGGAGGGCGCGCTGGACGCTGTCTTCGTTGCGGGCGGTGTAGATGGTGTCCTGGCGGGTGGCGCTGGTTTGAATCATAGTGCCATGAATGATGCGAACCTTCGTGACGCGCTGGGGCTCACCGTGCGTTTTTTTGTCGACGCGGACGCCGAGATCGGCGGCGTAGGAGACAAGGCGTTTTTCGCCGGGCTTCACGGGGTCCATCAGGCCTTCGCCGGCGAAGGCTTCGTCTTCGAGGACGCTGAAGCTGCCGCCGTCGAGGGTGAGCGAGCTGGAATTGGTGAGCCAGAGCGCGCGCAGCGGCCTTGCGGAGCCGAGCGAGGGATTCCAGAGCGAGACTTTTTCGGTTTGAACGTGTGCTTGGACGATGGGGACGAGCGAGGACTCGTTCTTGTGGATTGTGACGCGATCTTTGAGTTTGTATTCGAAGAGGTCGCCGAGATCGAGGCCTTGCGCGGCGGAAAGCATGTTGCTGCGCGCTTCGGATACGGCTGCGGGCTGGAGTGCGGAAGTACCTGCGAAACTTCGGCCGTTCACCGCTATTCCGCCCCCTATTCCCGACGCGTACCCCGGGGACCCGGAATTTCGCGTGCCGCCGATACCGCGTCCGCTGCCGAGTCTGTTTCCTGAGCCTGCGCGGATGCCGGGAGACGTGGATACCATCGCGGATTCCGTATTGACAGAAACAGCGCCCGCTTCGACGGTTACAGTCTGCACGTTGGATCCAATCTCCATGCTGATGTCTTGGGCTCGCTCGTGCCCGCCGCCAAGATTCAACCCGTAGAGCATCGAGGTTTTAAATCCGGGAGATTGCACTCTGAGACGGTAGTTCCCCGCAGGCAGATCGCCGAACGAGTAGTTGCCTTGGGCGTCGCTATTCGTCGAACCGATTTCCTCACCGGTCTCCGATAGGAGCGCGAGCTGGGCGTTAGGGATAACCGCGTTGCTGGGATCAAAGACACGCCCGGAAAGTGCGGCGAGGCCACCGAGCATCGCGCCTTCGTGTGTTTGGGGAGTGATCTGCGCGCCGAGGCTCAGCGGCACGACGGGGCGGTGGCCGTAGAGTGGCTGCGAGAGTTGTTGAATGAAGGACTGCGGCGCGCCGGCGACGAGGGAGAGTTCGACGTTGTTCCAGTCTTCACCGACGGTGTTGTCCACTATAGCCCAGCCCTGCAGGAGCGGTTCTTCACCTGGCTTGCGCGGGAGGACGATGCGATAGGTCGTCTTCCAGATGGGAACTTCACTGATGTAGCTGACGTAGAGCTGGCGATCGCCGGAGCCTTCTGTGGCGAGAGTCATGCGGCGGAGATCTTGTTGGCGGACGGAGGCGAGCAGGTGAAGATATTGGCCGACTTCGTGAGTGAGGTCGGGCTCGGCGAGTTGGACGCTGACGGCGGGAGTGAGTTCGACGCTGCGGACTTCGCCGGAATCGCTGACGATGGTGGCGAGGTCGACTTCGAGGGTGGTGCCGCCGGAAACGCGCGTTTTGCGTTCGACGCTGAGCAGACGGCCGGTGACTGTGGTAGCGCCGGTGCGAACTTGCAGACGCGCGCCACGGAGAGCACCGTAGAATTTCGAGAGATCGGTTTTTTCTTCGAGCGGGAGGCGGAGTGTGCCGAGGCGTTCGCTGAGCGGGGCTTCGGAATTGTAGTTGACGCCGGAGATGCGGCCGCCGTTAAGGTCGAGGACGGTGAGAGATTGGAGAACGTCGTTGAGCTGACCGCTGGTGAAATCGATGCGGACGGATTCGTTGCCGCGGACGTGGCCGAGGTGCTCGAAATAGCCGACGCCGGTTTTGTAGAGGATGACGCGGCGGACGGGGAGTTTGGCAGCGGTGGTTTCGCCGGGCGTGGAGGTGCTTGACGCGGAGGTGCTTGTGGAGAAGGTAGCTGTGGCTGCCGGCTTGGGTGTTGTTTGCGCACGTGAAGGCGCGGCGGAATTATTTTGGGGAGCGGCGGCGGTGGTGATAGTGATTGCTATAACTGCGGCGATTGAAATTGCTGGATGAAGCGTTCGCATTTGCGCCTCCTTAGGTTCTTGCTGGGGCAAAACCGGGGCCGACGACCAATGCACGAACACACATCTGCGCACACGGAGAATTTAATTTATGCGCGGTTGTATCTACCTCGGAGGTGGGGCGCCGGCGAGCCGGCGGAGGTCCATGCCCGCGCTGAGTGGTTAGACACTGATTGTTGGGCGAATGTTGCCTGGGTTACTGACGAATTAGAAGAAAACTAAATAAGTTGGGCGAGGAGAAAAGCCCACGACGAGGGGAGGCATCGTCGGGGCTACCCGAGGGGGCACGCTGCGGCGAGAAATTTCGAATTGGAAATTTCAGATTTCAAATAAGCCGAAAGCAAAAAAGAAAAAACGTGAAACCTGCCGCCTTGAAGGGCGGCGCTACAGAGTCAACTGCAAAGGCGCCGGCGAGACGCCGGCGGTACGAAAGGCAAGAAACAAACAAGAGCGAAGCAAGAGAACCGGTGGTACGAGAAGCAAACCTGCGGTGCGAGAAGCAAACTTGTGGTATGACCGGTGCGGAAAGTCTTGGAGGCTGATTTGGACAAGGGGCGGGGCACGTTGGATAAGGGGATTTTTGTTCACGAGGAAGTGGCGGCGGCGCTGATTGATTGCAAGCCGGTGGTGGCGCTGGAGTCGACGGTGATTTCGCATGGGTTGCCGCGTCCGCACAATCTTGAGACGGCGCGGGGGATGGAGGCGGCGATTCGGGCGGGCGGGGCGGTGCCGGCGACGATCGCGGTGCTTGGCGGGAAACTTGTGGTGGGAGTGTCGGCTGGGGAGCTGGCGTTTTTGGCGGAGTCGAAGGATGTGGCGAAGGTGAGCCGGGCAGATTTGGCGTCGGTGGTGGCGTCGGGGCGGGCGGGAGCGACGACGGTGGCTACGACGGCGTGGATTGCGGCGCGGGCGGGGATTCGGGTGTTTGCGACGGGCGGGATTGGGGGCGTGCATCGGGGGGTGGAGGAGACATTGGATATTTCTGCTGATCTTACAGAGTTGGCGCGGACGCCTGTGGCGGTGGTGTGTGCGGGGGCGAAAGCGATACTGGATTTGCCGCGGACGCTCGAGATGCTGGAGACACTCGGAGTGCCGGTGGTGGGATATGGGACGAACGAGCTGCCGGCGTTTTATTCGCGCGAGAGCGGGTTGACGCTGCAGTGCCGGGTGGATTCGGCTGGGGAGGCGGCGCGTTTGATGGCGACGCAGTGGGAGCTGGGGATGACGGCGGGGATTGTGTTTGCGAATCCGGCGCCCGTGGGGAGTGCTTTGGCGTGGCGGGAGCTGGAAGAGTTGATTGGTGAGGCGCTGGTTTCGGCAGCGGCGGAAAAAATTTCTGGGAAACGGGTGACACCCTATTTGTTGGAGGCGCTGTCGAAGGGCAGTGGGGGGAGGACGTTGGGGGCGAATGTTGCGTTGTTGTTGAATAATGCGCGGGTGGCGGCGGAGATTGCGGTGGCGTATGGGAAAGTGGCGGCGGGCTAGTGACGGCAGTGGGGATGGCCGTCGAGTACAGAAAGGAAGATTTAAAATTTGAAAATTTCAAATTTCAGATTGAAGCGTAATTCAAAAGAGCCGGCGGGACGCCGGCGTTACGGAAGTGCAGCTGAGGCTTTAACAGAAGCTGAGGTCTGGGGCGATTTGCGATTTCAAGATCAAACGCACTGCGCAGAAGGAAAGCGCTGAGCGCGTTTACCGCTGCCAAAGCGAAGAGAGATCCCTCGACTGAGGCTCGCGCCACCGCTGCGCGGTGGAAAGACAAGAGCGCGAGCCTCCGCTCGGGATGACACCCTTCCCTTTTTCTCCGTGTCTCTGTGTGTTTACTTGGCGGTGCTGAGTTTTACTGTGCTGTGGAACTTTTGCATTAGGTATTCGCCGCTGCGGACTGGGGGGTATTTTGGTTTTTCGCCTGCGGCGAGGCAAGTGGGGATGCAGGTGATTTCGGCGTCCCAATTTGGTTGGTGGAAGAAGGCTACGGATTGGCGGCGCGTGGAGCCGGTGGAATCGGGCGGGGGATTTACGACGCGATGGAGGGTGGAGACCCAGCGGTCGTTTGTCCAGCGGGCCATTAGGTCGCCGATGTTGACGATGAAGCCTTGCGGGATGGCGGGGACTGGTTGCCATTGTTTTTGCGGGTTGAAGATTTCGAGGCCGCCGGCGGCGGAGTCGGCGCGAACGATCGTTAGGCTGCCGTAATCGGAGTGGGCGCCTGCGCGGAGTTGGCCGGGCTGGGGGGCGACATTCTGATGCGGGTAGTTGAGGGCGCGGACGGCGCTGATGGGATCGTTGACGGCGGCGTCGAAGAAACTTTCAGGGAGATTCAGGGCGATGGCAAAAACCTGCATGATTTTTCCGGCGAGTGCGCCGAGGGCGCGGTAGTAGTCGGACCAGGCTTGCTCGAACTCGGCGGGCTCGGTGGGCCAGATATTGGTGGCGTAGCGAAAATCGGCGAAGGGCTCGTTGCCGGAGTGCGGGGGAAGGGTGAGCGGGCCGATGTTGAAAGTTTCTTTGATGTCGGGCGGGGTATCTTCACCTTTTGATTTTGCGAGGGCTTCGGATTGGAGCGGGGAGTAGCCGTAAGGGTAGCCTTCGTAACGCATCTTTACTGCGAGCTTTTTTTCTACCGGCAGATCGAAGAAGGCGCGGGCGGAGTTCCAGGCGCGGGTGATGGTTTCGTCGGGGATTCCGTGGCCGGTGATGGCGAGGAAGCCGGTTTGGCGGCAGATTTCGTCGACCTGGCGGCCCAGGGATTTTTTTTCGTTGGGCGAAGCATTTGCGAATTTCGAAAGATCAAAAACTGGGAAGGTAGACATTTTGTGGGCCTCGGTTGTCATTTTGATCTTCTTTCAGCGAACCTTAAGCTAGGGCGGGATGACTGTCAATCTCAGTACGAAAGAGAAAAGCGAGATGGGTGGATTTGTGCTGGGCGAGTGGGAGTCTGGACTTGAGCCGAGGGCGGTGGGTGCGCGAATTTGGGTGCGAGGTCGTCGGAGCACAGGCAGGAGTGCCTGTGCCACTTAGGCGTGATACGATTTGGGGGCCGGTCCAATATTTTAGTGGTTGATTTGCGGAGGGTTTGAGATGAAGCAGGCAGCTCTTATATTTTCTGCTCTGGTGGTGATGGCTGCGGGTGGTTTTGGAATTGGGTTCGCGCATGGCGGACAGCCGGGTGCGGATTCAGTGCTCGCGCAATCTGCTGCGGCGTCTGGGCCTGATACCGATATTCCGGCATATCACGCTGCTCCTCCTACTGGGGCTGTGCCTGACACGCTTGATTCGAAGCAGTTTTCTGATGTTCGGACGCAGAAAATTTATGCGATGGCTGCGAAAGTGAAGCCTGTGCTTTATCAACAGCCTTGCTATTGCCGGTGCGATCGCGAGGTCGGGCATACGAGCTTGCTGGATTGCTTTGGAGACAATCACGGCTCGATTTGCGACGTGTGCAAGAAGGAGGCTGTGTATAGCTATCAGCAGACGAAGCTTGGGAAGAGTCCTGCCGAGATTCGGGCGGGGATTATGGCGGGAAAGTGGAAACAGGTGGATTTGGCGAAGGTTGATTCGGCGCCGGTGACTGGTGGCGCGAAGTAACTTAATTGAGCGTTTAGTTGGTTGAGCGGAAAAGCCCACGACGAGGAATGCGTTGTCGTGGCTACCTCAGTTGCACTCTTCGACAGAGAATTGATTTCCTCGAATAAATCACAGCAAGCTGACTACCTGGTGGCGGCGCGGGTTTGTGCCAGGAGTTTTGTGCAGGCATAAACTGCGCGGGTGTGTGGCATCGGGACATCGAGGCGCTCGCCTAGTTCCACGACGGCGCCTACTACGGCTTCGAGTTCGATGGGGCGGCCGGCTTCGAGATCCTGCAGCATTGAGGTTTTGTGTTCGCCGACTTTTTCGGCGCCGGCGATGCGCTGGTCGATGGTGATGGGAACTTCGAGGCCGAGTTTGGCGCCCACGGCGACGGTCTCTTCCATGATTCTGCGGACGAGAGCGTTTACATCGGGATCGCGAGCCATTTTTACAAGCGTGGCGCCGGTGAGCGCGCTGATGGGATTGAAGGCGACGTTGCCGAGAATTTTGACCCAGATTTCCTGACGAATGCGCGTAGTCACGGGGCAGCGCAGTCCCGCGGCGATTAGAGCTTCGGCGATTTGGCGGCTGCGATCGGAGCGCGTGCCGTCGGGTTCGCCGAGCGAGATGCGATTGCCTTCGGTGTGGCGCACGACCCCGGGTTCGACGATGTCCGTGGCGAAATAAACGATGGAGCCGAGGACTCGACGCGGCTCGATCGCGGCTGCGATTGCGCCGCCGGGGTCAACGCGTTCGAGATGCATGCCCGCATGCTCGCCGCCCCAGCCTTGAAAAAACCACCAGGGAATGCCGTTTTGCGTGCCGACGACGGCGGTATCTTGACCGAGGACGGGCTTTAGTTGTGGGGCGAGCTGCGTCAGGCCGTGGGCTTTTACACCGAGGAAAACAACATCAACCGGGCCGACATCTTCGAGATGCGCAGCAATTTTTGGACGCGCTTCGAAATCGCCGTCGTCACTTTTCACGCGCACACCATGCTCTTGCATGGCGCGCAAATGAGGGCCGCGGGCTAATAGAGTAACGTCCTGACCGGCACGAGCCATGCACGCTCCCATGTAGGCGCCAATTGCGCCGGCGCCGGCGATGAGGAATTTCATGCGTTATGGCTCGGGGTTGTTGCGGTTCTTAGGGTCTTTCCGCGCACGTGAGATTGGCGAGAGGCTCGCGGAAATACTTTACCACTAGTGGACCGGGCGAGGAGCGGCGCGGGTAGGCCAATCCTGCGGCGCGAATTCGACTCCCCAGAAGTGCGGGCTGGGAGAAAGAAATTCGACGCCGATGCGGGTCCCTTTTTCGGATGTGTCGCCGAGGTAGACGACGCGGCAATCTTGTTCTTCTTCCGTGCCGGGATTAATCAGCACCAGCTCCGCTCCCACTTTGAGTTCGGCCTGCAAGTAAAGGAGACCGCCATGAGCATTGATGACGATGGTCTGGCTGGTTTCCTGAAATTTCTTTCCCAGCAAGTCTCTGCCGGTTGCGCGCACAGGAATGCGGGTGAAGACGCGCGAGCTGCGTCGCTGGCCGCCTTTGGGTTCTGTCTCTAGCATCATGCAAATATCGTGCAACGCGTAGTGGAGGGAGTCAACGCCCGGAAACGTCGAAGTGTCCAAAAACACAGTTCCCAAATAGCTTGCTGAAATTGAGTAAGGTTCCTAAAATGACGTGTTTGCTCTTTTGAAGTTGTGGGCGGCGCACTCGAGCCGTTTGAGCTGTTCCTGGCAGATCAAAGAACTTGGGGAGCCCAGCATGAACCTGACCGAGTATATCGATTCAAAGCGTGACGAAAATCTGAGCGAGTTGAAGGAATTTCTACGGATTCCCAGCGTCAGCACGAAAAGCGAAAACAAGCCGGATGTGGAGCGTGCTGCGCAGTGGGTGGCGGGGAAATTGCGCGGCGCGGGGCTTGAAAATATCGAAATTGTCCCCACGAAAATGCATCCGCTCGTATACGGGGAATCGCTGCGCGCGCCCGGAAAACCCACCGTACTTTTTTACGGACATTACGATGTGCAGCCGGCCGAGCCGCTGGAACTCTGGACGAGTCCTGCATTTGAGCCCACCGTACGTGACGGAAATCTTTTCGGACGAGGCACGGCCGACGACAAGGGCCAGGTGCACATTCATCTGAAAGCACTAGAAGCGCTTCTGAAAACCTCCGGAACTCTTCCGCTAAACGTGAAAGTGATGATCGAGGGGGAGGAGGAGGTTGGCAGCGTAAACCTTTGGGAATTTGTGCAGAAGAATCGCGAACGGTTGAAGGCCGATGCGCTCGTGGTTTCCGATACCTCGATGCTTGCCAAAGGCGTCCCTTCGATTACGTACGGGCTGCGAGGACTGAATTATTACCAGATCGAGCTTACGGGACCGGCGCAGGACCTGCATTCGGGAGTTTTCGGCGGAGCGGTGCCGAATCCGCTGACGATTCTGTGCGAGACCATTGCGAAGCTTCACGATAAGAATTTTCGCGTGACGGTTCCCGGCTTCTATGACGACGTGGCGGCGCTTTCGAAACAGGAGCGCAAAGCTCTTAATTCGCTTCCCTGGAAAGAAAAAGAATTTCGGAAGACGGTAGGTGCGCCCGGGTTGGACGGGGAGAAGGGATTTACGATCGTGGAGCGGTTGTGGACACGTCCTACGCTGGAAGTGAATGGAATCTGGGGCGGATATATGGGCGAAGGGGCGAAGACCGTAATTCCATCGAAAGCCTACGCGAAAATTTCGACTCGGCTGGTGCCTAAACAAGAGCCGGCAAAAATTGCGAAGCTGGTTGAAAAGCATATTCGCAAGCTGCTGCCGAAATCAGTGTCTTGTAAGTTCGAAGTGCTGAGCATGGGGAAGCCGTGGGTGGCGCCTTACTCGAATCCGATTTTCCAGAAAGCGATCCACGCGCTCGAGTCCGGCTTTGGAAGGAAGGCGGTTTTCATTCGCGAGGGAGGTTCGATTCCTTTCGTAACGCAGATGCACGACACGTTCAAGGTGCCATGTGTGCTGATGGGCTTTGGGCTTCCTGACGAAAACGCTCATGCGCCCGACGAGCACATTGCGCTCGAGAATTACTTCGGTGGCATCAAAGCTGTGGCGCTGTTCTATCAGCAACTCGCCGTACACTAAAAAACTCCAAAATTGACGGTAGCGAGAAACGCCCGTATTTCCGGGCTTTTTCGCGCTTTTTGCTTGCGTTCGAGGGGGAGTGCAGCTATAGTCCCACGCGGTATCCTGGGACGCCGGGGCCAACCGCAAATAAAATCCGAGGAGGAAAAGTCAACTCGATGGCAAACCCGATGAGCAAGTCGAAGATCATTGCGTACATGACTGAGAAGGTCAGCACCAAAGACAAGCCGGTGTCAAAGAAGCAAGTCGTCTCCTTTTTTGACGAACTATTCAACCTGGCTGTAAAAGAAGCGAAGTCCGCTGGAAAATTCGTGATTCCCGGTATCGGCCGCGCCGTGAAGGCGCACCGCAAGGCTCGCATGGGCCGCAATCCGGCCACTGGCGAAGCCATCAAGATCAAGGCCAAGACAGTTGTGCGCTTGCGCGCAGCGAAAGCATTTAAAGACGCCGTTTTGAAGTAGTTAGGCCCGGCGCACAGATTCGAGGTGGAACCCTCAAGCACGCCCGGTGCGAAAAACGGACCGGAGGCTTGGGGGTTTTGTCTTTTCTGGCGGTATTTACGGCGATTCGTATGGATTCATGCGTGAAAAACCCAGTGAAATGCAGGGAAAAATGAGTTCGCAGCATTGGGATGAAGCGCGCGCCGATGCTTATGCTCGATTCCGCTACGATTTCCCGGAGCGAACGCTGGCCGGGAAGACGGTGGTTGTTGCGGGCGGAACCGGCGGGCTTGGCGCGGCCACTGTTTCGCTTCTTCTGCGTGAAGGTGCTCATCTAATAGTGGGGTATCGCAAGGGTCGCGAGCGCGCTGCCAGCCTTTCGAAAGCGATGGCCGAGCAGTATGGGGCGAATTTGGAGCTGATTGAGGGCGACATCGCTTCGTCTGAAGTTCGCGGCAAGTACATCGAATCCTGCCAGAGAGCCGGAGCAAGTCTCGCGGGAGTGGCGATTTTTCCGGGCGATCCAGCTCGAGTGGCTTTCGAAAAGCTCGATCGCGATGCGCTGTTGGCTTCGCTGGAAGTGAATTATGTGGGCCCGGTGCTGCTTGCGAAGGACCTAGGGCAAGTGATGGAGGGGAGCAGTGCGGGCGGTAGTGTGGTCCTGCTGACTACGATGCAGGCGTATGCGGCGTTTCCGGGGAGCCTCAATTATGGGGCGCCCAAGGCAGCGCTCGCACACGCGGCGAAGATTCTTGCGCAACAGTGGAATCGCGTGCGGGTGAATGTTGTGGCTCCTGGCGCCACGATTTCGGGAATGGCAGCGGCGAGCGTGCAATCGGGGAAGTACGATCGTTACGTTGAGAACGGTGCGATTGGGCGCTTCGGGCGAGCGGAAGATGTGGCGCGGGCCGTTCGATTCTTTTTGGAACCGGATAATTACATTACGGGTCAAACGCTGGTGGTGGATGGCGGCCTAACTCTGCGGCGCGATCGAGGGTAGTCACCGGGATATCCCCGGACTTTCATGCGCGAACATTCAGGACTGCTTACCGATCTCTACGAGCTTACGATGGCGGCCGGCTATCTTCAGACCGGTTTCGAGGCGCGCGCTACTTTCGAATTGTTCGTGC
>Ga0209525_1000044_pt1 | contig 46152 bp, 44 predicted proteins | sample JacPin_JW_Ref_O1_FD_187958 | JGI IMG/M metagenome (GOLD analysis project Ga0209525, IMG submission 187958) | Forest soil microbial communities from Algoma, Ontario, Canada - Jack Pine, Ontario site 1_JW_Ref_O1 (SPAdes) (version 2) | ecosystem: Environmental > Terrestrial > Soil > Boreal... | reverse complement strand
CGATATTGCATCCGGAGCCGCCCTCACAACAAAGTCCGGCACCCGCAGCTTCCAATACAGAGTCACCGCATTCGAGGATGTGAAAATGAAACTTCTGGTGAAATTCAATTTGGTGCTGTGCGCCGTGTTCGCGATAGGTTTCATCACCGCCGGTTACGTTTGCAATCGGCTTCTGCAACAAAACGCCAAGGCTGAAATCATGGAGAACGCGCGAATCATGATCGAAGCCGCGATTGCCGTGCGGACTTACACCGCGACCCAGATCAAGCCGCTTCTCGAAACGCAAATCAAGTACAGCTTTCTGCCTCAGAGCGTCCCCGCGTATTCGGCGAATTCCTATTTCGGCCAGTTGCAAAAGAAATTTCCCGACTATTCTTATAAAGAGGCGACGCTGAACCCCACGAATCCTGTGAATCGCGCCACCGACTGGGAAGCCGATCTTGTCGAGGAATTTCGTAAATCCCACGACAAGAAAGAAATCGTGGGCGAGCGCGACACTCCCAATGGCAGAACGCTGTTCATTGCTCGTCCGATGTCTGTCTCCAGCATGGCTTGCCTCTCCTGCCATGATACGGCGGAGGACGCTCCCCGAACGATGGTCGAGCGCTACGGCAGCGCGAACGGTTTTGGTTGGAAGTTAAATGATATCGTCACAGCGCAGATTGTTTCGGTGCCCACGCAAGTGGTCCTCCAGCGTGCCAAGTACATATTCAAAACATTCATGTTATCTCTAGCAGCGGTTTTTGGAATTCTGCTTCTTGCGATTAATGCGCTGCTGATCTTCATCGTCATCCGCCCCGTGAACCGTTTGTCCGGGATGGCCAGTAGCGTGAGTTTAGGGAATTCGGAAATCAGCGAGTTCCCTGTTTCCGGCAAAGACGAAATCTCGGAGTTAGCGCAATCCTTCAATCGCATGGCGAGGAGCCTTCTTGAAGCGATGAAGTTGCTCAAAGTTTAAGTGCGACAGTTTCGGTTCGCCCGGTGCGGCAAACATCGCGCGAAGGACGAGACTGCTGACAGAATTGCGCTCGATTACGATTCCGCGAAGCCCGCTTCCGCAAGAAACCGGGCCCGCTCGGGCCCATCTCTTAAATGTTCCGCGAGAATAAGGTAGAGCGACCGCAGGTTATCCGCGCGCGTCATTGCTCGTTCGGTCAGCACCCGCGAAATCGGGCCAACGTATCGAGCGAACAATTCGGTCGCGCGGCGGATCGAGTCCGGGGTGAGTTCCACTTCACGCGGAGCGGTTGACGGCTGCGATCCGGTTCCCGATCCTGAACCTTCATGCCGAGCCTTAATCTGCGCGAAACCTTTTAGCAGCTCATCCCTGCGCGCAAGGAAAGCGTCTCGATCCTTTTTCGACGGAAGCCGCGCGGCGAGCAGCGCAAACATCTCTTTCGGATCCTGAGCCTCAGCCGCGGTCCGTTGCACGATGATGCCCGCCATCGGTCCGAGGAAAGTGGCGAGATATTTTTCGACGGGCTTCAGCGCCTCACCTTGCTTCCCTTCCGTATCAAGTTTTTCTTTGGAGCTCGAGGATATCGGCTTCGAGGGCGCCGGAGTTCTCGCTGCGGAATCGCTCGAGACAACCGCCGAGACGGCTGGCAATTCCGTCGCGGGTGTCTCTAGCGGGTCAGGGTCGGAGTCGGTCACAACGATTGACGTAATGTCGCGCAGCACCCGCTGCAATTCCGCGCGCATGTCGGCCGCGTGCTGGAAACGCAGCTTGCGGTCCTTCTCCAGCGCCCGGTTGATGATGTGTTCGAGTTGCGAAGGCAAATCCGGATTCAGCCGCACGGGCGCAACCGGCGCACGATGAAGAATCGCGTCGGTGACGAGCCCGGAAGTCTCGCCTCGAAACGGCAACGTACCAGTGGCCATTTCGTAGATCACCACGCCAAAACTGAATAGATCCGTGCGCGCATCGAGATCCTTCCCGCGCACCTGCTCAGGAGACATGTATGCAACGGTGCCAAGCGTAGTGCCGGGGCTTGTGAGGTCTTCGGGCGCAACGCTTGCTGTTGCGAGCGTCGAGATGCGCGAAGTATCAACGATGATTTTGGGCGATCCGACCGGGGTGAGCTTGGCTAGTCCGAAATCCAGGATTTTGGCGTGGCCGCGTTTGGTTACGAAAATATTCGCGGGCTTTATGTCGCGATGCGTGATGCCTTCGGAATGCGCAGCGTCAAGACCCTCCGCAACTTCGATGGCCACTTCGAGCAAAAGTTCGAGCGGCATCGGCTTGGAAGTCACAGTGTGCTTCAGCGTCACCCCGTCCAGGAATTCCATCGCGATGAACGGCTGGCATTGGTGCTGCCCGATTTCGTAGATCGTGCAGATGTTGGCATGATTCAGCGCCGAAGCGGCACGCGCCTCACGACGGAAACGTTCGAGCGCTTGAGCGTCACTGGCTACGTCATCGGGAAGAAATTTCAGTGCGACGAAGCGCCCCAGTTCGGTGTCTTCGGCCTTGTAGACAACTCCCATGCCACCGCCGCCAAGCTTTTCGAGGACGCGGTAATGTGAAATGGTTTGCCCACTAAGCGGGTGAGACTCTGCCATTACGCGCCATCTTAGGTGTGCTGTGAACCCGAAGTCAATGGAATGCGCGCGGAGGAGAGGAGAGCAGACCTAAAACTAACGGCAGCCGATTCGGCCACATGCGGCCGAAAGATCGCTCGACTTTGAAATCGGCGGTAGAATCGAAATGCCCTCAGAGAACATCCCATTCGTTCGGGAGAAATGGTTACCGCTTTCACCAAAGAGGAGGACCTTATGTACGTTATTACGGGTGCCACAGGAAACACGGGAAGCATAATCACTGAGAAACTTTTGGCTAAGGGAGAGAAAGTGCGCGTCGTAGGCCGTGACGCGAAGCGCCTGGAACGATTTGCAAATAAAGGCGCGGAACCATTCGTTGCCGACGCCACCGGCGCGGACGCGCTCACGAAAGCATTCTCCGGCGCAAAGGCTGTTTACGCCATGAGTCCGCCTAATATTACTTCCCCAGATGTTCGCGCGTACCAAGAGCAAGTGAGCGACGACTTGGCCGCCGCAATCACCAAGGGCGGGGTAAAGCACGCCGTCGTGTTAAGCAGTGTCGGCGCGGACAAGCCAGATAGAACCGGTCCCGTGGTTGGTCTGCATTCTCTCGAGAAGAAACTCGACGGGATTGCCGGCCTGAACGCCCTCTACCTGCGAGCCGGCTACTTCATGGAAAATCTTCTGCCCCAGGTCGGCGTGATTCAGTCCTTCGGCATGATAGCAGGACCAGTTCGGCCGGATCTTCCTTTGCCGATGATCGCCACCCGCGACATAGGCGCTATAGCCGCCGAAGCCCTGCTGAAACTTGATTTCACCGGAAAACACTCGCGCGAACTACAAGGACCTCGCGACGTGACTTACAACGACGTTGCGAAAATAGTCGGCGCTGCGATCGGCAAGCCTGACCTGAAGTATCAGCAAATGCCTGCGGCGCAGTTGAAGCCTGCCTTGATGCAGATGGGCATGTCGTCCAACATGGCGGACCTGCTACTCGAAATGGCGGAATCGCTCAATTCCGGGTACATGAAGATGCTCGAACCGCGTTCGTCGCCGAATTCCACTCCGACAACGCTTGAGACTTTCGTAGCCGAAGTTTTCGTCCCGGCCTACAAGGGAATAGCGGCTCGGGCTTAGTCCGGTATCGCTCGGAAGCAAACATCGCCCGGAAGCAAGCGAAACTCGCTCACTACTGGTGTATCTTGGGCGCGTCGGCCGCCAATTTATTGACTTAGTTTTATGCTCGCTCTAAACTGCATCCCCGATGCCCGACCCCACTTCCCTCGAAGGCCGCACTTTCTCCCATTACCGCATCCTTGAAAAGCTTGGCGGCGGCGGCATGGGCGTTGTCTTCCGCGCTGAAGATATGAAACTGAAGCGCTTCGTCGCCCTGAAATTTCTGCCCGACGACGTCACCAAGGATCCTTTGGCGCTCGAACGCTTCCGTCGCGAAGCGCAAGCCGCCTCCGCCCTGAATCATCCCAATATCTGCACGATTCACGACATTGACGAAGACAACGGCATTCCCTACATCGCAATGGAGCTGCTCGAGGGCGTCACGCTCAAGCATCGCATCAACGGCCAGCCCGTTCCGCTCGATCAGCTCCTCGAAATCGGCATCGGAGTCCTCGACGCGCTCGAAGCTGCCCACGAGCGCGGCATCGTTCATCGCGACATCAAGCCCGCGAATCTTTTTGTCACCGCCCGCGGCCGCGCCAAAGTTCTCGATTTCGGTCTCGCCAAACAAGTCGCCGGCCGCGCCGTCGCCGAAACCGTTACTGCGGGCGGAGTCCTCGATACCGATCCGAATCTCACCAGCCCTGGGATGGCGCTTGGCACTGTCGCCTACATGTCGCCCGAGCAGGTCCGCGGCGAAAAGCTCGACGCTCGCTCCGATCTTTTTTCTTTCGGCCTCGTCCTCTACGAGATGGCCACCGGTCAGCAAGCGTTTTCCGGTAATACCACCGGCGTAATTTTTGCAGCGATTCTCGAACGCGAACCCGTGCCCCCCGCGCGCCTGAATCCCGCGCTGCCCGCTGAGCTCGACCGCATCATCGGCAAGGCGCTGGAAAAAAATCCGCGCCTGCGCTACCAGACCGCGCGCGACATGGCCTCCGACCTTGAGCGCCTGAAACGCGACACCAGCTCCGGCCGCTCCGCACAGGTGAAATACGTCGACCAGCCCGGCTCAGGTTCCACCCCGGCCGTTAGCGCGGCGGTTTCAGGGACACAATCGAGCGCGCAAACGGCAGTCGCGCCCGGTTCATCCGCAAGCTACGCCGCTTCCGCTGCCACGCCTGCCGTCGCACGCGGCGCAAGCGGATCGGGCTCCGTCGCCGTCCAGGCTGCTCGCGAACACAAAGGAAAACTCATCATCGGCGCCATCGTCGCGCTCGCGGTCCTCGCCGTCGCAGGCTACGGCGTCTTCTCGCTGCTCCGCGGGAAAGCCGCGATGCCCTTCCTGAATTTCACCATCACGCAAATCACCAACACCGGAAAATCCGTCAACGCCGCCATCTCTCCCGACGGCAAATACGTCGTCAGCGCCATCGCCGATAATGGCCTCCAGAGCGTCTGGCTCCGCAATGTCCCCACTTCGAGTGACACCCAGGTGCTTCCCCCCGCCCCGCGCAGCTACAATGGTTTCACTTTTTCTCCCGACGGAAACTACATCTACTTCAGCCGCTCGGAAAACACCGTCGAGACCGTTCGCTTCATCTATCGCATTCCGGTCCTCGGTGGCGCGCCGCAAGTAGTGGTGAAGGACGTGGACTCAAACGTTTCGTTCTCTCCAGACGGCCGCCTGATCACCTATGTCCGTCAAAATGACCCCGAAATCGGACGCTATCATTTGCTTATCGCCAACGCCGATGGCTCAGCGGAGCATTCTCTCGTGATCGGTTCCACCGACGACGCGCCCACCAGCGTGGCGTGGTCTCCCGACGGAAAATTGGTTGCCGGCGCGGTATTTCACAACGATCGTGGTCTTACTTCACTCGAAGCCGTTCAGGTCGCGTCCACCGTAGCGGAGGCCCACTGGCAACCGCTCGCCTCGGTGAAGGCCAGCGTCGTCACCGATCTCGCCTGGCTCCCAGACATGCGCGGCTTGCTGATTTCCCATCTCGGCCGCGAATCTGGCTACAGCCGCAATCAAATCGCCTATGTCGCGCTGCCTTCCGGCGAAACCACGGCGATCACCAAGGATACGAACAACTATTCCAACCTGAGTCTCTCCGCCGATGGCAAAACCATCGCCACGTCGCAGCAAAAGTTGTCTCGCACCTTCTACCTTCTGCCGGCTGACGGCGGCGGCGCCAACGCTTCTCCACGACCCATCTTCGAGCAAGAGCGCGACATCGCCAATTTTGCTTGGGCTGGCAATGATCAGATCGTCATCTCTGAGGCGGACAAGCTCGTTCGTTTTTCGCTCGACGGAAAATCTCGAGCCGTGCTTGCCAGCGATCCCAACGCGTTTCTCAACGCCCCCGAAACCTGCTCTATCGCAGCGGCGCCGGGCTCGAACGCACCGGAATCCCATCGCATCGTTTTCGCCTGGGCCGGCCACGGTGAGAACGCCACAGGACGCAGCGTTTACCGCATCGATCTCGACGGCTCCAATCTCACTCAGCTCACCACAGGACACGGCGATCAGGATCCCAGTTGCTCGCCTGACGGTAAGTGGGTCTATTTCATCAACAACAATCCTGACCGGATTCGCCGCGTCTCGATTGATGGCGGCGCGGTGGAAGACGTGCCTGGCACAACGATTCCCAACACGATTTACGGCGGGTTTGCCGCCCACCTTCCGCCCGATGGCTCGAAGATCGCCTTCGTCCTCACGGAAGCCTCGCAGGCGATGATCTCCCCCGGAACCCCCAGCGACGAGAAAATTGCGCTCGTCAGCCTCGATCCCGCTTCCAAGGGCGCACGCCAGTTGATTACGCCCAACCCGCACATCACCGGCAGCGTCCATTTCACGCCCGACGGCAAATCGCTCGCCTACGCCGTCCGCGAAAACGGCATCGACAACGTCTGGCTCCAGCCGATCGACGGCGGCCCCGGCCATTACATCACCAAGTTCGCTTCCGAACAAAGCCGCGGAGGCTTCGCCTGGTCCCCCGACGGCAAAACCCTCGCCATCCTCCGCGGCCGCCTCGATTCCGACGTAGTCCTCCTCCGCGACACCGGCTCCACCCGCTAAATTCATATGGAGTGCGGTGGCTCGCCACCGCTTTGTTACGCCCCGGCTTGCCGGGGCGACGGCGCACGCGCCTTTCTTGAAGAAGGTTCGGTACTCGCCGTCTATCCGCGCGTGCGTGAAACGCGATTTTGCGAGCTCGGCAACGGAAGCCACATTCCGCACGATTTTGCGTTCTCTTTCATAATCCACTTAACACCGGGGAAACAGCACAATCGCCGCTTTCCACAAGCAAGCATGTCGCACGCTTTCTCGGTCCGCCTTCTGCGCGTTTCCGGCTGCTTGGCTGAAATTATCGAGAAAATCCAATCCCGCCGCGCCATTGGTGTAATGTCCTTCCACCCTGCCTGCGCCAGCGGGGAGACTGCAAGGGCTTTGCGTAGATCCATTGGCACCCGGATCTCCGGTTCTTCTCCGGCCCGCGTAATTTCCACGGTTAACGTCTCTCCAGCATCTGCGCCTGCGGCATCGCGCATGGTTGTGTTAACCCTGAGGCAGTGACTTCCTTTGCCGTTTGGTTCGAGAGCGGTTCGAAAAGGGACGCTATTGATTGTTCCCTCCACCATCGTCCTGCCTCGTGTTGGAAGCTTCGCACTCGCGCTCTTCGGAAGGGTTACGGTCCACGATCCAGTCTTCTCGTTTGTCTTGGGCCGAAACAACTTGGCACAGAAGCGAATCGTTGACTTGGTCTCTTGCAATCTGGTCAGCGTCATTCGAATTTCCTTATGCTCTTTGCCGCCCACCGACAGCATGGGCCTTTCTGCGATTTTCATCCTGCTTGGCAGGTTTGCAAGGCTTTGATCTAATCCACCCCCCGGTTTTCTCTGGCGACCGAAGCGCTATATTGGACACACATCCATGAATTACCTGATTTGCTTTCTCCTGCGCTTTGTTATAGTTCGCGGGTCACTTGCGATGCTCGCCGTTCGAGGCGAGCGCTTTTGGGCTTCCGCGCGACAGCGCCCGCGCCGCCCAGATTCGAGCGAGCTGCCTTCCCCTTTGCTTTATCTTCCGGGTTCCGTTGTGTCGCGATACGGGCGTATCCTTGTCCTCAAGGCCAAAGGAGAAGTAAGTGCGCATCCTTACACCGACCGAGAATAAACGCATCAACGAGATGATCGGTTTCGTGGGGCTCAGCCTGGCCGTGCTGCTCGCGCTCAGCTTGCTTTCCTACTCGCCGCACGATGCGTCGTTCAACGTGGCTGCGCGCGCTCCGGCATCGAGGCCTGCATACAACTGGATTGGCCCGGTCGGCGCGCACATCTCTGATCTCTTCTTCCAGTTCTGCGGGTTTAGCGCGTTTCTTTTTCCTGTCGCGATGATTCTCGTGGCGCTGCGCTGGTTCCGCAGCCAACTTCTGGAAGCGCCGGTTGCGAAACTGATTGGCTCCGCGATGGTGCTCTCGTCGCTTTCCGCGGGCATGGTGCTGCTGCATTTTCCGGATGTGCGCGGCGCGCTGCCTTCCGGTGGATTGCTGGGAACCGTGCTGGCGCAGGGTTTGCGCGCGGCATTCAATCCGATTGGCGCGCTGCTGGTAACCTCCGTCACTTTTTTCACAGCGCTGTTTCTGACCACGAGTTTTTCGCTTCGTGCCGCTGGTGCGTGGCTGAAGAAGCCGACGAATCCCGAAGGAATTGTTGGCAAGCTTTCCACGCGGCTCAAGGACTGGCGCGAGGAGCGCGAATCGCAGCAACTGAAGAAGCGCGTCGAGGAGATCAAAATCGCCGGGCGTCCTGCGGTGGCACCGCAACGTGTGTCGGCTTCGGCGCGCGAGGCGCTCCCCACTTTGGACGAAGAGGAGGACGAGGAAGATCATTCCGCCGACGCTGATCTGGATGTCGATGCGCGTGTCGCGCCCGGGCCTGCGGTGATTAAGTTCCACGAGCAGGAGCGCGTGACGCCACCTCCGCCGAAAAAGACCACGCGTGAACCGAAGATCGCCGTCGGCAAGACGTCCTACCGGCTTCCCTCCCCCAGCTTGCTGCAAGCGGCCGAGCGCGGCGAGAAAATGACGGAGAGCGAACTGAAGGAATACGCGCGCGCGATCGAATTGAAGTGCCAGGAATTCGAAGTGAACGGGCAGGTGACGCAGATCAATCCCGGCCCGGTGGTGACCACGTTTGAATTCAAGCCCGAAGCGGGCATCAAATACAGCCGCATTACCGGCCTGGCCGAAGATCTGTGTCTCGCCCTGCGCGCCGAGTCCATTCTAATTGAACGCATTCCGGGGAAATCCACCGTCGGAATCGAAGTTCCAAATCCGCATCGCGAGACGATTGCGCTGCGCGACATTGTCGAGGCGCCGGAGTTCAGCCATTCGCCTTCGAAGCTCACGATGCCGCTGGGCAAAGATTTAATCGGCAGGATTCGCGCCGCCGATTTGACGCAAATGCCGCACCTGCTGATCGCGGGCTCCACCGGCACGGGCAAAAGCGTGTTCATCAATTCCCTGCTGATGGGCATGCTGTACAAGGCGACACCGGAAGAATTGAAACTGGTGCTCGTTGATCCGAAGCAGGTGGAATTGGGAATTTATTCCGATATCCCGCACCTTCTGACGCCGGTGGTGACCGACGCAAAGGTGGCGGCGAACGTCCTGCGAAATGCGACGCGCGAAATGGAGCGGCGGCTGAAGATGCTGGCAGGTCGCAGCGTGCGAAATATCGCGCAGTACAACCAGACTTTCGAGAAGGGCCATTCGCTTTCACTCTTTGAAAATTCCGAGGAGGAAGAAGCGAAACCGCTGCCATACGTGGTGATCGTCATCGACGAATTGGCCGACCTGATGATGGTGGACACGAACGGCGTGGAAGAATCGATCACCCGGCTGGCGCAGATGGCGCGCGCTGTGGGTATTCATTTGATTCTCGCCACTCAGCGGCCGTCAGTGGACGTGATTACCGGATTGATCAAGGCGAATTTCCCGGCGCGCATTTCGTTCCGCGTGGCCAGCAAGATTGACTCGCGTACGATTCTCGATTCCAACGGTTCGGAATCACTGCTCGGCAAAGGCGACATGCTGTATCTGCCGGCTGGCTCCTCGCGGCTGCACCGCATTCACGGGCCGTACGTCCACGAATCAGAAGTCACGGCCGTATGCGAATTCTGGCGTGATCAGGCCAAAGCGATCTACAACGAGGAGCTGCTCAAGCCTCCGCGCGATGAAAATTCAGCGAAAGGCGGAAGCGACGAAGCGGGCGACGGTGAGGATGTGGACGATGAGCTATATCAGGATGCCGTGCGCGTGGTCTGCGAGATGGGCCGCGCGTCCACTTCTACTTTGCAGCGCCGCTTGCGCGTGGGCTATGGCCGCGCCGCGCGCCTGATCGATTTGATGGAGAAGGACGGAATCGTCGGGCCGCCCGATGGCGCGAAGCCTCGCGAAGTGCTAAAAGCAAAAGGCTGGATGAAGGAATTCGACGACTCGATGAAATAGGCGCGTCGCACCGTCACCGATTCGCTTCCCTTTCAAGAGCAGTCTCAGACGGCGGGAAGATCCACTTGAACCGTAGTGCCCGAACCCGTGGAAACAATTTTGAATTTTCCCCGTTGCTCCTGAACTCTGTGCTTCATGCCGGTCAAGCCCAGGCCTAGATGTGCGCCGTTTCCGTTGAACTCCTCCAGCTTCCCCTTGGGAATGCCGATGCCGAAGTCGTGAAGCCGCAGTCCCACTTGATTGCCGTCGTACTGTAAGACTACCTCTGCGGCGGAGGCTTTGGCGTGGCGATGAATGTTGGTCAGACTTTCCTGTAACACGCGGAACAGCGTCAGTTCTGTGGCCTGACCCAAGCGCCGCTTCTCGCCTTCGACGCCAAAATTCACGTTGATGCCAGTGCGCTTTGAAAAGCCTTCGACGAACCATTCCGCGGCTGAAGCCAGACCGACTTCGTCCAAGAGAGGAGGGTGCAGCAGGTATGACATAGTCCGCGCGCCATTCAGACTTTCGGTGAGAATTGACGCCAGATCGGTGATCACCTCGTCCTTCGGGTGATTGGTGAGATGCGTGTCCGCTAGTATCTTGGCGGCGCTGAGGCTCTGTCCGAGGCCGTCGTGCAGCTCCCGCGCAATGCGGCGGCGCTCTTCGTCCTGAGCCTGCAAAAGCTGAATGCTGAGCCTGCGGGATTTTTGCTCCTCGCCGGTGCGTTCGCGAAGCTCTTGCGCAAGCCTTCGATAGTGTTCCCAAATTAAAAATACGGCGAGAACAAACGCTGCCGCAAGGATGATCACCGTGAATCGAAAGAGCCTCGCAGTCAATGCTCTCCGCTGGTTGAGGAGAATCTGCTCGGCATTATTGATTTCATCGGAAATTGCGGCTCCCTTAGTGGCCGATTCGACGATATCTAATGTCAATTCTGACTGTCGATCCTCGTTCTTGATGCCGGATTTTGCGAGTTGAATGCTTTCTTCGCTGTCGGCAAGCCTCTCGCGCATAACCGCTTCCAGCCGGTTGCAACGCTGCTGCTGCTCTTGATTATCATTCAACAAGTTTTTTAGGCGCGTCAGGTTCGAGAGAACGCCTTGGCGAGCAGCGTCGAAATCCTTCACGAATTGCTGGCCGCTACTGCTTACAAAAAAGCTGCGCGAGCGGCCGGCTTTGGCAACGTCTTTCTCGACGGTATCCAGAGCCAGCTGTACTTCGAAGGTGTGCTGCACCCAGCGCGCGCTGTCATAAAGACGGTAAATCATCCAGCCTGCAGCAATGGCGCTGAAAAGAAGCAGGGCAAGGGCGGAGAGGAAAATGCTGCGCGGGCTGATTTGGCGCCACATGGTGTTCGCCAAGGCCGGCTGGGCCTTGAACAAGAGAAGAATGTTATCGTAGATTGCATTCCGAACGTACGATATCAATAATGGAGCAATTGCCGCGCCTCCCGCCGTGCGGCCGGCCGACCCAAGGAGCATGCAGTGCGCAACCGACGATCCGAGGTACCTCGCCTTCTGGCACTTCAGCTATTCGTGGTTTTCATGATGCTGTCCTGCGCGTCGAGCCAGCCTACGCGGCGTCTAATCGTGCACGTAAGGCAGGGTTTCGTGGGAACGATTCGCATCGCCACCTGCGTGGGATCTTCGACGGCGTCGGACGTTTATGCCCGCAACGACGGTGCGGGCGAGACATCGGCGTGTCCGGCGCGAGGCGAGGATGTGGCTGTGACTTTGGTGCGCGGCGTGGAGGAGCGGGCGGTTGCGCCCGAGGAGATCGAGATACCGAGGACGGGCGATGGAATCGCGACGAGCATACAGGTGAACGTGCGACCGTGATTGATCGAGGTTTCTAGGCCGGCAGCCCTCAAGTCGGTCTGGCTTCATTCCCCCAACTTATGGCGAAGTAGTCCATAAAAAGCTGTATTGCGCCGCCCGCTGAAACCGAGTTACCACTCTTTAGGTGGGAAGCCCATCCCTTGTTCTCCGACGTTTGCGGAGGAGCCCGTGCAAAAGAAACCAAAGGTGTTGTTTCTCTCGAGGGGAAATGCGACCCGAGGCCAGATGGCCGAGGGTTTGTTACGGTCTCTGGCTGCGGACCGTTTCGACGCGACCAGCGCCGGAATCGAGCCTGGCACGCTGAATCCTATAGCTGTCGAGGCGATGTGGGAAGCCGGCGTGGATATCTCGCGGCAGCAGGCAAAGAACGTGAAGGAACTGCTGAAAGAACATTTTGCTTACGTGATTACCGTATGCGACCTAGCTCGCGAGCGGGCGCCTATATTTCCGTTTACGCCGAACCTTGTCCACTGGAGTATCTATGACCCTGAAAGCGCGCAGCACTCGGCGGAAGAGAAAAAAAATATGTTTAGGCGTGTCAGGGACGAGATTCGAGCCAAGGTAGAAAGCTTTCTCAGCGAAACTACCAAGAAGAAACCGGAGCTAGCCAAGACGGCAGAAGCCAGATAAGAGAAGTAAAAAGAAGAACCAGGTGACCCACTAGTGGGAAGCTGCCGCCTTGGCCGTTCCTTCGGTGGCCGACAAAGCTAACTGCGGGGCGGTGCCTGGAGTGGCGGCAGGAACAGCGGGAGTAGCCGCGGAACCCCACTGTAACCGGCCATTGCTATTAGCGACTTCCTGCACAATTTTCGTGAACAGCTGATCTTGCGCAGTGGTTCGTTTGGTGTAGTCCACGATGTAGCTGACGAGGAATTCCAGGTTTCCGCCGTTCACGGTGAGCGTAATCGCAGGCTTCAAGGAAGGACTCGCGGTTTCATAGTAGTCGCTCACGGCTTTCCAGGAAGTCTGCGCCTCTGCCAGATAGTCCCCGATCACTTCCTTGGCTATCCGCGTAAGCATCTCTTTCGCGAACTGGCAATCGCTGGTGATCGTGAATACTACCTTGATTTCGTCCCAGATAAACTGGAACCCTTGCGAGTAATTAAAAACAGGGCCCTTCAAGACGGCGCTATTGGGGATGCGGGCGATCCGGCCGTTGTACATATCCTTGCTGACCCAGTTTCCTGTTTCCATCAAAGTCGTGCGCAAGAGGCCGATATCGATTACGTCGCCTCTGCTATCGCCGATCTGAACTCTGTCTCCCGGCATGTACAGCTTTGAAAACCCGATGGCAAAGGCTCCTGCGAGGCTGGCCAGGACGTCCTGGAGGGCTACCGCAACGCCTGCGCCCACCAGACCGAGGGCGAAGCCGAGCCTGCCCAAGCGATCCTCAAAGAGCAGGGCGAGAAAGAGCAGAATCGTGATGTAGCCGGAAAAAACGACGAATTTGCGAACTCTATAGCGAGAATCGGCACGACCAAAACGGCGCGGCAGCGTCTGCTCGAGGACTCGGAATCCGGCGTGGATAAGTAGCATGCCCAGAATGGCGGCAACGCACTTACCGAAAAGCGAAAGCGACATCGCCTGCTTGAAAAGGTCGTCCATGCTCCCGGATCACCCGACGGGCCGTGAATTTGATGAAATAGCAAAATAAGCCTACCGCTTATTTTGCGCAAATTCACCGGCTAACTTTCACAGTCGGGCAGACCATAATCGAACCCTGCCCGGCGGCTCGGCACGAAGATGAGCCTAGCCTGCGTGGATGCGGTCGGCGGAAACCTCTACTTCATTGATGCCACGAAACGAGAAGAGTAGCCGGACGAGGTACTTCGGCGGGTCCTCGGAGGTCTGCTTCACGATATTTCCTACCGCGTCTGTGACGGCAGCATGGAAGGTGACGCTCTCGACTTGCATGCCGGCGAGATTGACTCGAACGAGCTGTCCCGGTTTGAGCGCGGATTCCATCGGACTCTTCATTCTCGCGCCTACTGGCCGCTCTTGTCCACTTTGCCGCGGCGCGAGCTTGATGCCTTGCCGCGGGCCAAGCCAGGCTCTGCGACGGCTATGCGGCCTAGTACACGGCCGCTAAAGTCACGTCATGTGAAAGCCTCGTCTTGAGTGAGCGAGAGATATCTTTTGTGTACACCAACCGTCTTAAATCGCTTGTTAGCCCCTCAAAACCGATGAAGTAGGTTGGTCTCGCGATTGCTTTGTTATTCACCGGGGTCGGGGTCCACGCGCTGTCTGCGGGATCGGTTTGAAAAGGGGACAAGTACTTGGGGCCCAGTCTTGGGAAACGGTTTTTCAGGAAGTTTTACTTTTGGCGGTTCGAAGCGCTGGCGGTTCTGGCTTTCGTAGCTCTTCTGGGCTGGTCGTTCTTGAAGCCGGGCGCGACGTCGAGTGCCGGCGGCCGAGATAATTCGATTCGTCGGGGCGGTACCGCCATTTCTCCGTTTGAGTTCCCTCCTCTTGCAGTCTCTACTGCTCTTCGCGATCGCGCGGCAGCCAACAGGCGGCCGGTTTATCCCTACTCGATCATCCCTGGCGGCGTAGCGAGCGCGGCGGAGCTTCGCGCGGCGGTGGCGCATGATCCGGTAGTCGCGGCGCACTATGCTGCGTTTGATCTGGCGAATGCGCGCGTCTTCCAGGTGCAAGAAGCTCGCTTCGTGTACGTTTCGTATCGAAAAGGCAACGATGTCTTCTGGACGTTGAAGAAGTTACGCCTCGCTGTTGGGGAAACATTGATCACTGATGGCCAGCACATTTCACGGACTCGCTGCGGCAACCAAATCTCCGACGAACCGCGCATGCCGGTCTCACTGGCAGGCGACCCGGAACCGCAGCTGTTGGACACACCAGTTCCCTACGAGATCATCGAGCCATTCGTCGCGTCAATCGGGGGTGAGATCGGGGGCGGCGGCACACCGGCCAACGCGGTACCGTCTTTCACACTCGCCAGTGCGGGAGGCGGTGTTGGTGGGACGATTGGCGGGCCGGGAATTTTGTCCGCGCCCATTATTCCAGCGACGGGCGGGGTGTTTCCTGGGCCGGGCAACTCAACTCCGATTTCGACTCCCGAACCCGGTACTTTCATTTTGCTCTCAACCGGTTTCGGCGCTGCCTGCCTCATTCGTAAATTCCGCAAGACATAGTTTTGGTCCAGCTGAGCGCGAGCTAAATAGTTTCCGGAAACGGGGCTGCTGGAGGCAGGGTGCTGCCTGGAAGTGGTATGGTGCCGAGGGGCAGAATCGAACTGCCTACGCCGGCCTTTTCAGGGCCGCGCTCTACCGATGAGCTACCTCGGCACGGGAACAACCAAGGATTCTACGGAAAAGGCAGCGGAGTGAAAAGGGAAAACGCGTGGGCGGATTGGGCGACGCGGTTTTGAATCGCAGCCGTGACGAATTGGAATAGCGACGGTAGCGCCGTACGATAGTTCGAAGTCAAAGACCTCAGGTCATGCCGATCTGAAATCGATCTGGAGGGGGCTGAGCTATGTCTTTCCTGCGTTGTTGAGGCGCTTTGGGCCGCTGACGAAGGGGCTGCCAAGTTCGTAGAACCGAAGGACGCGATCGGCGTCCTTCGTGATTCCGATGCGGATACTTTCACCGATTGGGCCCGTTTTTCGGACGGCTGAGCCCAGCCAGAGCGGACCTTCGCCGTCGACCAGATTCAGGCCGTCTAATTTGCGATTTATACGAAATGCTGAAGCTACCCGGCCGGGACCGCGCGCCAGATCGAGTATTTGCTTGGTGTGGCGCGCGCGCTTCATCATGGTTATGCCTTCGAGTGGTTCGACGGCGCGAATCAAAACTCCTGTGCCAATTCCCTGTTTGCCTCCTGAAACATTCAGCATGAAATGATTTCCGTAGACGAAATATACGTAGGCGTGGCCACGCGTGAGAAAAAGCGATTTGTTGCGGAGAGTGAGGCCGCGGAAGGAGTGCGCGGCCGCATCGCCAACCAGGTAGGCTTCAGTTTCGACAATTCGTCCGCTGAGGCGGCCCCGCGGAATTTCGTGTACGAGCGACTTGCCGATGAGGAATTTCGCGAGTTCGACGGTATCGATGGGAAGCTCGCGCAGGCGAAGGCTGCGAATCCGGCGCGCGATTGAGCTCGGTGAGTGAGCTTGCAGGAGACGGGTTTGGGCCATGATTTTGCGTAACTATGATATGCGATGTTTCATTTGAACGTTCGGCTTGAATAAGCGAAACTCATGGGCGCTGTGATGGCTTTGTCCGCCGTGATTCGATAGCGAGGAAATGGCGAAGCAAGTGGCGAATGAATTTCGACGTGCAAGAAAACTTCCAGGAGCATCGCATGACAACCGAAACCGCACCTCCTAAAGAGCTAATGTGGCCGGCATTGCCGTATGCCGAGTGGAAAGACACTTGCGCGACGCTGCACTTGTGGACGCAGATCGTGGGGAAGGTGCGGCTGGCGCTCAGCCCGTTCATTAATCATTGGTGGGAGGTGCCGTTTTACGTCAGCGGGCGCGGCTTGACGACTTCCGCGATTCCGTACCAAGCGGGAGCTTTCGAGGCTGAATTCGATTTCATCGAACATGCGCTGCGGATTGAGACCAGCACGGGCGAGACGGATGTGCTCGACCTTGGGCCGAAGAGTGTGGCGAGTTTTTACAAGGAATTCATGGCGTCGCTGAAATCATTGGGAATCGACGTGAAGATCTGGCCGATGCCGGTGGAAGTTCCGAATCCGATTCGGTTCGATCAGGACACAACGCACGCGTCGTACGATCCCGCTTATGCTGAGCGTTTTTTTCATATCCTGGTGGCGCTGAATCCGCTTTTTCAGGAGTTTCGCGGACGATTTATCGGCAAGGACAGCCCCGTGCATTTTTTCTGGGGCAGTTTCGATCTGGCGGTGACGCGATTTTCGGGACGGCGGGCGCCGGAACGGCCAGGCGCGGATAAAATTACGCGGGAGGCGTATTCGCACGAGGTGAGCAGCGTGGGTTGGTGGCCGGGCGGCGGCGGCATGGAAAACCCGGCATTTTATTCTTACGCTGCGCCGGAACCGCAGAGGCTCAATGAATATGCGGTGAAGCCCGCGCAGGCCCGGTACGATGAGAAGCTGAAGGAGTTCCTGCTGATGTATGACGACGTGCGAAACGCCGCCGACCCGCGAGCCGCACTGCTCGATTTCTGCCAGTCGACTTACGAAGCGGCGGCGAATCTCGCGAATTGGGATCGCGCGGCGCTGGAGCGGAGTGAAAACGCGGATTCCGCTGCGCCTTAGAATGGGTGGCTTCGGTTTTTCGTAGAATACGGACGCGGTTGGGTACTTCTCTAGGATTCCAGGTGCCGCAAAAATCTCTCAAATTCGTGGACCGTTCCGAATTCGTCGGCATCACATCCCGAACCAAGAGACAGGCAGCGGTTTAATCCAGAGCGGAGGCTTTTCTGATGAGCGTAACGGATGAAGTGGTTGCGGCAAATCGGGAGTATGCGGCGGATTTCAAGTTGGGCAATCTGGCGATGCCGCCCGCGCGAAAACTCGCAATTGTGGCTTGCATGGATGCACGCATGACTATCGAGCCAATGCTGGGATTGAGGACCGGCGAAGCGCACATTATTCGAAACGCAGGTGGAATCGTGACGGAAGATGCAGTGCGGTCGCTGATTATTTCGCACCACCTGCTGGGGACGCGAGAGTTCATCATCATTAATCACACGGACTGCGGGATGCTGACGTTCAAAGATGAAGAACTTCGGTCGAAACTGCATTCCGCCACCGGCACTGCTGCCCTTGTCCCCGCAGCGTTCCACGCGTTCGGCGAACTGGAGCAAAATGTCCGCGAGCAGATTGAGAAGGTGAAAGCGCATCCGTGGATTCCCAAGGACATTCCGGTTCGCGGGTTTGTGTACGACGTAAAGACCGGGCTGTTGGATGAAGTGGCGGAGAAGCGCTCGGGAGCGGCAGGTAGCTAAGACACTGACTCAAATGGTCGCCGGGGCTATTGTCCTGCGTGGCTCAGTGTGCGGGGCGACGGTAAGTGTGAGGCGTCGTCGCGGGTAGCGCGGCATGAGGCAGGGCGTTCAGCGTGCGAGCGTCGCGATGGCGCTCGAGAAAATGTTTCTGCGCTCGGCGTCCCCAGGAGCGTACAAAATAATAATTCAATGTGCCGCCTGCGCCTGCGCTAAGCACAGGAATCACCCGAGCCGACCATTTCTCCGCAACTTCTGTGCCTACCTTCACAGCGATGCGATCGATGATTCGCGGGACGATTCGCTCGACGGCTTGCTTTTCGATGAAGTCACGGCCTAAATCCAATCCGGCAGCGGTTGCGGCCGCGAGCCACAACTCGGTTTCTTCGTCGGCGCTGCTGTACTCGAATCCGTAAATCAGACTTAGCTTTTGAAGCATGCGAACGGTGATTGCCGAGAGGATTCCCATGTCCGGCAAGATTGTAGCGAACCCGCCGAGGCCGAACCCCATCCCTTCCAGCGCTGCGGTCTTGGTGGAGGCGGAGATTACGCGCGTCGCGATCGAATTCAACATGCGCTCGTCGATGTGGAGCATGTCCTTCCAAGACGAGATAGGCAGGCGGTGAACGCGTTTCAAATGGGCAAGGTACTGATCCGGGTTCACCCGAACGGTGTCGTACGCTTTGCGGAAGCCGGCTCGCAGAGAAGTCTCCAGTAGGCGAGTGGTGAGGCCGGGTTTTAGTTTTCGTCGCATCAAATGACTGAGCCTTCGAGCGCCGAAATGTGCGCTCACTCTGCTCTATTATGCGGTGGAATCGCTGAAGTTCCAAGCGGGGTTCGGTGGTATCGCTCTATCGGAATTACTGTAGCGAAGTTAGCGATTGCTTACCGGCTTTGCCGAGGGGGCGTCGCGGAACGATTCTGGCGGATCGAAGGAGCAGCGCTCGAAGAAGACTTTGTCGGTAATTGCGCCATCGCGCCAGCGGCGGATATCTGCGAGCGTGGCGGCAGCGACGCCGCCTTTGTCGCCGAGAAACACGACGACGACGCCGGACATCGGCTGTTCGGAGTGCATGGCTTCGCGATAGCCTTCCGTGAAAATGTGCTTGGCGAAGGCGAATTGGCTCTGGCCAAGAATTGCGGTCGGAATGGCGCGGTTGGGCTGAGCAAACACGAAGAGCGATGGTTTCCCTTTTAGAGCCATCCATTCCCCGCCGAACGGCTTGATCTCCTGATTCGGAGTCGAGAAGTTAAGGGCTGCGGCAGCATCTTCTGTGTCGTCCACTTCCTGCGGGGGTTGCAGCTGCGCGCCGCGAATCCAGCCCTCAGTGCCATTTTCGAGGCGGATGTGGACCCAAGTCCCCTTCACATTGATTACTTCGAATTCGTCTTCCGGGTCGGCGCGGAAAAGGACCTTGGAGGTGTCATCGTCCTGCTGAAATATGGAGGCCTGCGGCGTCTTGACTACCGCGAGATTCGAAAGAAATTTCTGAGAGCCGGCGTTCGCTTCGAGTTCTGAGATTTGCTGCTGCAATTTGCGCTGACTCATCTCGGCTGCTTGACGCTCGGCTCGAATGGAAGCGATTTCGCTTGCAAGAGCTGCTGGATCGCTTGAATTCGCGCGCGAGATTGACCCTGATGGTGGCACTTGCAAGGTAGGATTCGCCGCGGCTTCTGTATGTGACACGCCGGGAGAGGGCGGATGCGACGAAACGGGGGCGTTGCCACCGGGCGCGTCCAGCGGCGGGGGTGACGAGGATGAGGCAGCGGGATCGGACGCAGGCGCAGCAGCCCGGCCCGCACCCAGTCCACCACTCCCTTTTTCGAGCAAAACGCTCAGGCGGTCGAGCATGTCCTGCTCCAGCCTGCCGTTCGATGGAACCACCACGTATTGCGAGCGCGAGGGATCTTCTTCTGCATTCCAGGCCGTGATTTTTGCGCTCACCGCGACGAGCGTTTGATTGGGGCCTTGCGATTCAATCTCAATTCGAAGTTGATAGTGCGGATTCTCGAGCTTCGCGATCGTGGAGGCGTTGGCGTTCACGAACCCATCGAGGACCGGAAGACGGTTTGTCGCGTACGCCTTCAGTGCCTGCAAAGCCTCTTCGACTTCCGCCTTCCTATGCTTGTAGACGCGATCGGTCGAGTCCGCCTCCTGAGCGCGAACCACGAGACACGAAGAAAACAGAAGCGCGAAAAAGAAGAGCAGGCATCGAACGGGAACCATCCCGAAGCGAGGGGCCGGCGATTCGCCGCAACTTTTGGAAGCCGCACTCACGATAGCGGCTCCAGAAAGGCGTAGTAGATCCAACCTTCGTCGCCTTTCACAGTGCGCACCCTATACCAATACTTCGTTGTGGTCAGCACGGTGACCGTCAAGCCTTTTTCGAGCGAAAGTACGGTGCTGGAATGGTCGTACGGTGAAGCTTTCAAGGGAACCGCTTGTCCGCGAATGCGGCCCTGCGTATTGAACTGAAGCTGCCTGACTCGCTCCTGCAGTTTCTTTTCAGCCGCTTTTGAGTCGGCGAGGCGCGATTGCTCGTCGGCCAGCGTGCTCTGCAGGCCCAAGGTTTCCTGGCCCGGATTGGCCACGGTTTCCGCCTTGTGATGACGGACCTTGGGAGCTTCGAGGGCTTTTATCTGCGTAATGATTTCGGCGTATTCGGCAGTCTCGACGCTTCCGTCAGAAGCATAAAGATGGTGCCCGGCGTCCGTAACGAACACTGCGTCAATTGCCAGATGGGCTCGCTCCGGATTCACCGCTTCGACTACGTAGCGTACGGTAACTGTCCCCATATCGGACGAGGCCGGAAAATGCTCGGGAGCGAGTACCTTGGATTTCACTTTGTAAAATACCTGGCCGGGACCAGGCGCGGCGGGAAGAACCGTAGACGACTTCTCAGGCTCCGCATCCTGAATATCGATCTCTTTCGCGTACATAGATGTTCCGCGGATGATGGAGTCGCTCGCAACGCCCTTCACAATCCGCAAAACCGTATCGGGAGGTGTATTCAAATCAACCGAAAAGCCGATCGTCGTTTTCTTATGTGGGTCGTGGTAAATCTGCGCGGAAGCGGAGAGAGCGGCAAAGGAGCAAGCGAGCAGCAGCGAAATAGCCCGGAGAGTGATCAATCGATGCGTGGCCCCGACATGCTGAAAGAAGGAGTTCACCGGAACGCTTGCTTACGATTCGTTATCTACCAGCCTGCGAAGCTCCGCTTCATCCGCGAGTGTCCAGTCGGGCGCAGACTCCTGTTCGAAAGCGTTCTCGCCAGGTGCCGCGCTCTCCGCGGAATTGAACTGATTGCGCTTGCGGTAAGCTGCGTAAAAGATCGCGCCCATGATCAGAATCGGAGGAAAAAACATGATCAGGATACCGTGGCGGAGCGCCTGGATGAACTGGGCGCCCGACCCCGCGGCGGTCTGGTAGCACATGGCGCAACCCTGCGCGAAGAGCGCTGAAGGGCTTAGAAAGGCCAGCAGGGCGATTGCAAGCCGTTTTAGGGGCGCCACTCTCACCTCGCGAATCATATCACCGCCATTAGATTACGGCCATCGTCTGTTTCCCGGATCGTTGGGTCGTTCATGGGGTCATGCGCAGATTGAACAGACGATAAGCGTCGGCCCAAACGTGATCCATCATGAAGAGAACGAAGATGGTGATAGGCACGATCGTCCAGAACAAGATTTTTCGCTCGTATTTCATGTGCATGAAGTAGAGCAATCCGACCAAAGCCTCGATCGCTGCGAGCATCAACAAAATGAAAAGGAGATGTTTGGTTTCGGGACGTTGGTAGGTGATGAAGACTTCGATCCCGACTATGGCGAGGAATCCCACCCAGATACCCACGTACGTCCCCATACCAGGATCGTGTTCAGATGCGCCAGACGCCATATTGCGATCCTCCCTTAAGTGGCTCAGTGCGCGTTCATCAAGTACATCAGCGGAAATACGAACATCCAGACGATATCAACGAAGTGCCAATAGAGGCTGGTGGTCTCGACGTGGTTCGCGTCCAACCGGCCGCGGCTGTAGCCCCACGCGATCACGGCAAGTGCTATCACGCCGGACGTGACGTGCAGCAGGTGAAGCCCGGTGACGCTGAAGAACGCGGCGCCAAAATCCACGGAACCGCCGGTCGGATTGTGGAAGAGGCCCCAACCATCGGCGAACATGTGAAACCATTCGCGAAGGTGCAGTCCAGCGAAAATAACGCCAAGCAGGATCGTAAACCCAATCCATTGGATCGATTTGTGCTTGTCGCCGGCCTTGGCAGCACGCACTGCGACCAGCATCGTCAGGCTGCTGGAAAGCAGCACGAACGTCATCACCAATCCGTTGGCGATGCTGGGCCAGAAGTAGAATGGCCGCGTCCAGTCCGGGCTGCCAATGCGCAAATAGCCGTATGCGACTAAGGCCACGGTGAACGTGACCGCATCAGAGGCGATGAACAGCCACATCGCCAGCTTCTTCGACTGCATTCCATAGGGAGTTTCTTCCAACAGGGCGCCGTGCCCCGCGGATCCCATGGTCAGCTCGGAATCGCTCACAAATCCTCCCGTAGCAAAATCGCTACATGCGAATCGCGATTACCATCAGCAGATAGACCCATAATAAATCGACGAAGTGCCAATAGACAGCCGCTGTTCCCAGGCTGGTTTGAGCATTGCGCGCGTTGTGGCGCAGCCTGTGTCCGACATAGACGAGGTTCAAAACGCCTCCGAGTAAATGAAGGCCATGCATCGCCGTCAGCAGGTAGAAGAACGAACTGCTCGGGCTTGTCGCGAGGAATAATCCTTGCGATGCGAGACGCAGCCACGCCAGGACTTGCCCGGCAACAAAAAATAATCCGAGCGTGAGCGTCAGATTAATCCAGTAGAGTCCGCTTGATCGGAGAGCGGCTGCTTGATCAACCGCATCATCTCCTGTTGCATGTGATCCAGGCCCTGAACGCAGAAGCGTCGCAGCAGCAAAGCGCTTGCGCGCCAACTCCAGCGTGTAACTGCTGGCGATCAAGATGAGCGTGTCGAGGTAAAGAATTCGCGGGAGCGCGAACCGCTGCCAATCGGCGCCGGAGCCTTGGCGTACCACGAGAGCGCTGGTAAGCGCCGCGAAAGACATCGCGATCGCAGACACAGCCACCCAGACACCCGTTTGCGAAGGAATGCCTTTCGTTGCCGCGATTGCCGGCATTGCTTGCCGGGGATGAACGACCGGTTCTGGCTGCGCATAGGTTGTGACTGACACGCTATCCCTGCCTCATCACTGCGCGACGACAGGTCCGGGATCGGTCTGCATAATGTGATCCGTGGGTGCCCCTTCGACGCTGTATTCGTACGGCGGCTGGTGAACGACGAGGTGGCGGCCACCGAAATTATCGAATGGAGGCGGTGAGGTTGTTGACCATTCGAGTGAAGTTGCCTCCCATGGATTGTCCGGCGCGGGAGGACCCCACCACCGCGTGTGAATCAGGTTGTACAGAAAAATGAGCTGCGCAGCGCCGGTAAGCAGAGCCGCGATAGTAATGAACTTGTGCACCGGAATCAGAGGAACTAAATAATCGTCGGTGAATGAGGCGTAGCGGCGGACGTTGCCTGCGAGTCCGAGATAGTGCATCGGCATGAAGATGCAGTAGACCCCAATAAACGTGAGCCAGAAGTGCAGCTTGCCGAGCGTCTCATTCATCATGCGACCGATCATTTTAGGCATCCAGAAATAGGTGCCGGCGAAGATTCCAAAAATTGCGGCGACGGCCATCACGAAATGGAAGTGCGCCACAACGAAATAGGTGGCGTGCAGATACGTGTCGATGGCGGGCTGCGCCAGGAAGAAGCCGCTGATTCCGCCACTGATGAACACCGAGATAAAACCGAGGCAGAAAAGCGACGCGCTCGTAAAGCGCAAATTCGCGCCGTAAATCGAGCCCAGCCACATCAGGGTTGCCACCGTAGCCGGAATTGTGATGATCAGAGTGGGCACCGAGAACAGAATTGCCGAGAACGGATTCATCCCGCTCACGAACATATGATGGCCCCATACCATGTAGCTCAGGAACCCGATCGCGATCATGCAGCCGATCATCACACGCATTCCGCCGAGGAGCGGTTTGCGTGTAAAAGCCGGCAGAATGTGCGAAATAATTCCGAAGCCGGGGACGATCGCGATGTAAACCTCCGGATGCCCGAAGAACCAGAAGAGGTGCTGCCACAGAAGCGGCGAGCCTCCCGAATGGGGCAACAGCGTGTCACTAACAACCATGCCGGCGGGATTGAAAAAGCTGGTGCCCGCAGTGCGATCGAGAATAAGCAAAATGCACGCCGGAAGCAGGTCTGCAAAGGCTAGCAGGCCGATACAGGCGGTGATAAACCACGCCCATGTGGATAGCGGCATACGAGCGAGCGTCATGCCCTTCGTCCGAAGGTCCAGCGTGGTGGCGATGAAATTCAGCGAGCCGAGCAATTGACCAGTGCAGAAGAGCGCAATCGAAACCGCCCAGAGGTTCTGCCCCATAGCCTCGCCAGGACCGGCGATTCCGCCAACTGAGCTTAGCGTCGCATAAGCGGTCCAGCCGGCAATCGGGGGCCCGTCGTGGACGAAGAAAGCTGCGATCAAAACAAGGAACGCGACGAAGGTGGTCCAGAACGACATCATGTTGAAGCGCGGAAACGCCATGTCTTCCGCGCCCACCTGAATGGGCAGGAAGTAATTTCCAAAACCCGCGAAGGGCGCGTTGGTCAAGACGAAAAAGACCATGATCGTTCCGTGCATAGTCATCAGCGAAAGGTAATACTCAGGCGTTATGACGCCGCCTGGTGCGCCGTTGGGTGAGAAGAGCTGCAGGCCCGGAATCGACAGAGAAGCCCAGCCCAAGTGGAGCCGCATCAGCCAGGAAAGAACCATCCCAATAAAAACGGCGGCAAGCGCCAGGCCGTAATACTGCAATCCGATTACTTTGTGGTCCAAGCTAAAGACATATTTCTTAATAAATCCCTGCGGTGGAGAATGGTGATGAACCGCTGGTTGTGCGGACATGTCATGCATCGCTGTGCCTCACAGATTGCGCTCGGCGGTCTGCCGCGGATTTTCGTCTTCGTCGCTCAAATCAAAATAATTAATCGCCAGACTGCTGCTTCAGCCAATCGTCAAACTCAGATTGCGATTTCACCTCAAGATAGGCCTTCATACTGTAGTGGCCCAACCCACAGAGTTGCGTGCAGACAATCTCCCACTTTCCCGTTTTGGTCGCGGTGAAGTGAAGCGGAATATCGATACCCGGCACGATGTCCTGCTGGATGCGCAATTCCGGCACGTAAAAATTGTGGATCATGTCCTTGGAGTGCAGGGTCAGCAGAATCGGGGTGTCCACCGGAATCGTGAGCGAGCCAACTACGATGTCGTCGCGCGCGGCTACGTCGTTTTCGGGATCGAGTCCAAAATAATTTCCATTTCCATCGTTGATCTTGTCCGGATGAATCCCTCCAAATACTCCATCCGGTCCGGCATAGCGGAAAAAGAAGGCGAACTGCTCAGCCTGGACGTCGACGTGCAGCGCCCGCGGATCGGGCTTCGCAATATACATTGAAGCCCAGACCTTGGATCCGACGAACGACAGGCTGAGAATTTCCAAGCCGACCAGAATGATAGCGAACGCCACTACAGGCTTGTGTCCGCCGGGCCAGTGCTTGATTTTCCCTTTGTAATTTCCAAATACCCAGATAAATCCTGCGAGAACAAATTGAGAAGTTACAAACAGAATTCCCGAGGCCACCATAGTCTCGTCCAGTTGATGGTCCACCTCCGGCCCGTGTGCAGATACCGCGGCTGGCATCCACCACATGTGCGTGACAATCGGGTATACAGAAATCAACGTGATGATGATAAGCAGGACCGCAAAAAATTTGCCCATCGGAGCTCGCCTCCGCGATTACACAACGATTCAACGTGAAGTGCAGCGGCGCCCATACCGCGCGGCTGAGCGCCACCTATCCGCAGTGCGTCGCTTCCTAATACGGCAGCGCTTTGAAAGTGAAATTCGCGGTTGCCGCCCCGCCGGAGACCGTGACTTCCTGCGTTTGAGTGCCCATGTGCTCCTGCCACGCAGTCAGCGTGTACTTTCCAGGTGGCACGTCCTTGATCGTATATGTCCCGTCCGCTCCGGTCGTGCCGTAGTGAGAAGTCTTTAGCACGACAAAGTATCCGTGCATCCACGGATGGATGTTGCACTTGACGGAAATAAATTCGGGCTTATCCCACTTCGTATCGATCGGAGGTGCGCCCGGAGGTTGCGACTTATTCCACTCGGAATTCACTTTGGGCAACGGATGAATGTTATGCGCGTTCGGGTCATTGTTGTAGATCTGGAGCGGCTGATCCACCATCATCACGGCGACGTGAGGAATATACTGGCAGCCCTTCTGGTCATACCTCACGGGAGTGCTAGCCGGCGCTGAGCCCTGATCGCCAGTGGAGATAAATACGACTACATCTTCAAGGGTGTCGCCCGGCCCGGATTCCACATCCTGAGTCTTGATTGGCGGATTGTGGAGTTTCTGGCAGTACGGCTCCTTCGACATGTCAATCGGCTTCATTTTCGGAGGGGTTCCGGTAAACGTTACCTTTCCCGTGATTGATCCTCCCGCTGGTCGCGCGGCGGTGACTAGCACAGCCGATCCGGCCAGAGCAAAAACAGCCAATAGAGCAAAAAACTTCGTTCGCATGATCTCAACTCCCCTTTTATAGCTGGTACATGAATTTAACTTGTTACCGTTAGCTGGAACGCCGGTCGCAACTTGTATCTATTGCCCTGCTGACTCGGCCCCGATCGCCTTGATCTGTCCCTGGTGCGTCTTCACATATTCCAGCCAGACGGTGCGTGACTGCGATTGCACGTTCGGTTGGAGCGTGCGGAGGAAATGAACCAGGTCCCAGGCATCTTGCGGCTTGAGTGAATCCGCAAATGACGGCATCGGAGTTCCATCCAACCCAGTCATAAAAATCTTGTACAGATCCGAATTCGTTTCGCCGCAGCGGAACCGCGTGCCGTCGTGGAAATTGTAGGGAGGTATTGGCTCGCCCTTATCGTCTGTAAGCGTGATGGCGGATGGACCGTCGCCCCGCCCTTCCGGCCCATGGCATTTCCAGCACTGCATCTGATCGAAAAGCTGCCTGCCGTGTAGGACGCTATCGATCGTTTGCGGCGGTTCAGGCGGGATCGTGATCGGCGTGCCGGCCTTTTGCGTCTGCCATTTCGGTGAGAAGGTCTTGATGTAGGCAATTAAATCCACTCGCGTTTGCGGGGTTAGCGGACGCCATGTGGGCATCAGCGTGTCCACCACGCCGCGTGTGATCGTGTCGTATAGATCCTGGTCGGTTGGCAGCGTGCCCGTCGGAGTGGATCTCCACCGGAATAGCGCATCTGTGAAATCTCTCGGCCTCGGATTGACGTATGGAGCATTCTCGCCTTCGCCGTTGCCTTCCTTGCCGTGGCAGCCGACGCACCAGCGGCGGTAATCTTGCTTGCCCGCCGCGGCATTTCCCGTCAGGCCGTTCACACTCGCTCCCGTGTCTTGAGCAAGGGCGGCGCCCGGAGTTGCGAGGGCCATACCGAAAGCCGCGAGCATCAGACTTCGCGTGATTTTCTTTGATAGTGCCATGGGCTCCTCGCTCCTTTAGAAGTCGAAGTCAAAACCGAACATCAGGCTGCTGCTACCGATGGTGCAGTTGGATGCTCGTCCTGCGTCTGTGCACAGGGTGCCAAATCCTCCGCCCTGGTTCGTGACGCCATTCGATCGCACAAATGAGTATTCCTGCTGCAGCGCAAGACCTGCGCGGCTGAACATGAACGGATACCAGCGGTTCGCAATCGTGAAAGCGTTTAGGTTTCCTGTGTTGCCGGGCGCGACGTCAATATCCGCTTGTTGGGCCATATGGACTGTCTCCCAACGCGCAATGATGATCCACTGGGGCGAAATAATGTACTGGCCCTCGAGGAATCCGCCGTTCCACTTAGGCGCATGCTGGGTCGAGCTTAGAGTATCCAGGCGGGGATCGAGACCATTTGCCAGGAAAGCGTTGTCGGATCCATGCAGGTAAACACCCTTCACCAAGAACTTATTGAAATACCACTTCCACTCAGCGCCGGCCCTAACGAAGGATTTGTTTCCCCTGCCGTAGATCGGCGTTCCGGCCGAAGTTTCAAAGAAGGTGGGCGCAAATCCGAAGTAGGCATACCCACCGACCTTCATAAATCCATTTCCGAACGTGTTGAATCCTTGCTCGAAATGACCGTAATAGTCATACGTCCGGCCAGCCGGGTTTCCGTTCGAAAGAAGGAAATCGGGATTGCCATCCACACTGCTGACGACGGAAAAGGCGTATCGCGTGTAACTGTTGGAATTGTGACCCGAGAGTTCGATACCGAGCTGGTTATCGCCTATACCGCCGAAGGGATTTTGATCGCCAAACGGCGTGAAGTGATAGATGTAATAGAACCCTCCATCTCCCGATAGTGTTAGCAACCGCTTCTCGGAAACCGGTAGATCCAATTCATATTTTCCGACCTTGAAGTTTAGCCACGACGTGTGGAGCAGATTGTCGAATCGCACAAAAGCATTTTCAAAGTGGAACGAAGCGTTCTCATCCGAAGACGGCAGCACGCTGAAGGAAATATTCTTGTACAGCGTACCCGCGAACCAAAGGTCCAACCCCGAGAGGTCAAACCCGGTTGTTGTCAAAGTTCCCGGATGAGAGGTGGCTCCCCCCGTGCCCCCATCGCCGGTACCCGGAGAATTATCTACGATTTGATTGTTCGCGCTCTCGCGGTGCCACTGCGGTGTAATACGAACCGTAATCGGGAAATAAGACGGATCGCGCGTGATCGGAGAATCGCGCTCGTTCATCATCTGATAACCGTTGTCGCGGAATACCTGGCCGAAGTTATTCAGTTCCGGCCAACCGATGTGACACGCCGAACATGGCAGACCATACTTTCGCGCGAATGCAGGAATCGCATTGGCCGGCTTCGGCGCCGGCACCAGAACGGCCGCAAGTAGCATGAGTGCAGGAATAGCCGCGACAACTCGGTTGGTGATTTTCGACGGCGAGTGGGAATTCATCCGTGCCTCCTGATTTTGAAGCCTTCCTGCGATTCGGCCACGAGCGGCGAGAAATTATGCGAGCGGAGCGAAGACACTTCGCCCCTAAGCGCAAGAATCAATTGTGGAAAGGCGAGCAAGGCCTTCATACTCAGGTCGAAAATACCTTGGAATCAGAAGGTTGCAATTCTTCTTAGGGTATCTTTTTCTGGTGCAGTAGGGTCTACATCGGCATATATCGAGAGCATCTTTGCGAACGTACCTTTCGATATGTACCCGAAACCACCCGCGGCCACGTTTCAATGCCGGTCTTACTGTGCATTCCTAAAATCTGTGAGAGAATTCGCCGGTTAGCCGAAGAGGCAGGATGCGGGGGCGCTCCAAACCTCGAAATGGTGCGATTCCAAACACGCAATTTTGACAAACAACACCGCTCCCGGGCTCGTTCAGGAGTGCAAATTGTCGGGAGTAGGTCGTAAAGCAGTGTGGAACGGTGGCAGCGGGGAGGAAATCTATTTCGCCTCCCTCGATTCTCTTCCGTTTCCGGTATGGACCGCGAACGAGCGCGGACGTTGTGCCTTCCACAACCAGGCAGCTCTAATATTTCTTGGTAAAACGCAAGAGGGTGTACTCGCCGAAGGATGGGCTGGGTTTGTCCATCCTGATGATATTGCGAGACTAGCGGATCAAGTAGCGAGTCTGGCCCACTCCTCTTCTCCGCGCCAGATTGAATTCCGTATGCGAAGCAGCGGCGGCGACTATCGCTGGTTTCTTTGCACGCTGGCCCCCCGATACGACGGCTCGGGCCGCATTTCCGGCTGCGTTGGCTACTCGGCTGACATATCGAGCTTCAAGAAAACGACGGAAGCATTTTTTCACAGCGAAACGCGTTACCGGCAACTCTTCGATTCGAATCTAATTGGCGCGATGTACACGAGCGTCAGCGGCGGTATCCTCGATGCCAACCAAAAATTTCTCGAAATGGTCGGCTATCCGGCGAGCGATATCAAAGCAGGCCTGTTGCGTTGGATCGATATCACTCCTGACGAATACCAAGCTCAAGCGGCATCGAACGCCGAGCAACTGCGCGCCACTGGCATATTCAAGCCGGTCGAGAAAGAGTACATCCGCAAGGACGGCTCCCGCGTTCCTGTCCTCGTGACTTCAGCCCTCCTCGAAGGTTCGACTACGGAAGCAATAACATTCGTGGTTGATATCACCGAGCATAAGCGCGCCGAACAAGCGATGCGGCAACAGGCAGAGTCGCTTGCCAATGGACAGATAGCCGCACTGAACAGGACATTGACGCTGCTTGCGACCGAGCCCTCGCTCGACACTGCTCTTAGTCACGTTCTGAAAGCAATCAGCGAACAGCTGAGCGTCACTTCTTCGGGCCTTCACCTGGCAGGGCTGAACCCAAGCGATACGCTTCTGCACATGAATTACGACGATGGGCAAATCACGCGGGGCGAGGATCTCAACGATCCGTCCGCTCTGCACCCGCGCCACGTGGCGCTGATAACCGAAAGGTGGAAGGCACAAAAAGATGGCTTTCCCAAACCGGTGATTCTCAATGTGGCTGCCTCGTCTGAATTTGACGATCAACGGCGAGCACGTCTGCTGGCGAACAAAATCCACACTCTCCTCCTGGTTCCATTGCTCGTTCACAATCGGCTGGTCGGCACTCTCAGCATCCGCATTAAAGAACGCCGCACACTTCGAGCAGCCGAGATTGAACTGGCACAGGCTCTCGCGCAGCAGGCCAGCCTCGCCGTCCATCTCACGCATCTTGCCGAACGTTTACGGCAGGTTGCTATTCTCGAAGAACGAAACCTTGCCGCCACCGGCCGCGCCGCAGAACTTGCCCGAGCCAACCAGGCTCTGAAGCAGACGCTCGACGTCCTAGCCAACGATCCAGAGATCGACGAAGTCTTGGGCCATGTCCTGACCGTAGTCACGCAGGTGCTCGAAGGCAGCGTTTCAACTCTCTGGCTGCGGGATCGCGATGCCGAGACGGCCAAGTTGCATCTTGTTTTCAGAGATGGCCGTCTGGTAAGCGGAGTGGAGTCCGGCCATCGCCTCGCCGGCCAGACCTTGGATCTGTCGCGTCAGGATTTATTCGCCTTCGCCGTGTTTCGCCGCGGACGCCCTGTGTGGCACGAAGTGGCTACAAGCGAAGCGCTCGATGAGGCAGCCAAAGCCTATCTGCGCGAAGAAGGCGTTAAGGCGCTGCTGGGTATTCCGCTGATTCTTGCGGACAAAGCAATCGGCGCGATCGTCGTCCGCTTTCCCGAGTTGCGCCAGTTCGGCTCTGTGGACTTGGAACTCGCGCAAGGACTGGCGCAGCAAGCAACCCTGGCTCTGCAACTCACCCGTCTTGCAGAGCAAGCACGCAAAGCCGCCATCACCGAAGAACGAAACAGAATGGCGCGCGAGATTCACGATACCCTGGCGCAAAGTTTCACCGGGGTTCTGATTCAGTTGCAAGCGGCTAGGCAGGTTCTCGACGGCGTCAATCCCGAGGCAACTGAGCATCTGGAATCTGCGATCGCGCTGGCGCGAGTTGGTCTCACCGAGGCGCGTCGCTCCGTGCGGGGGCTCAGGCCGCAGCTCCTGCGCGACGGCAATATCACCACGGCGCTTGATCAACTAGTACGCCAGCTCGGCACTGATTCGCTCGTTCGCATCAATTTCTCTGCGAACGGCGACGCGCAGCGCCTCATGTCGCCGGACATCGAAAGCAATCTGCTGCGCATCTCTCAGGAAGCGATCACCAACGCCATGAAGCATTCGGGAGCAAACCAGATTAATGTGCGGCTTTCAGCGGGACCGGAAGCCGTCCAGCTCGCGATCGAAGACAACGGCGCCGGCTTCGATCCACACGTTAGCACATTGAGTCGCGGCTTCGGATTGATTAGTATGCAGGAGCGGGCGGACCGTATCGGTGGCGATTTGACCATCCTCACCAAACCCGGCGCCGGAACGAAGATTCATTTGCTGCTCCCAATTCTGCGCACGACAAAACTTGGAGAGGATCGTACCCGGGGAAGCGGCCATTCGCCGCCGTAGTTTTCTAGCGGCCGGTTTTCATATCAGGTTTTCTAGTCAGGCCTTTATGTCGATGACCAAGGGCGAATCAATTCGTATCATGATCGCCGACGATCACCCGGTCGTGCGCGAAGGGCTCGTCGCTTCACTCAATCGTGTTCCCGATATGACCGTGGTCTGCGAAGCCGCCACAGGGCAAGAGGCGCTGGACCTTTTCTCGCGCCATGTTCCGGACGTCGCGCTCGTCGATCTTCGTATGCCGGAGATGGATGGCGTCGAGGCGATCGAGGCGATCTGCGAACGCTTCGGCAATGCGCGCATCATCATTCTCACCACGTTCGAGGGCGATGAAGATATTTACCGAGCCTTGCGCGCGGGCGCTCGCGCTTATCTCCTGAAGGACACTCGCCTCGAAGATTTGATTCACTGCATTCGCATCGTGCACGACGGCAAGAATTACATCCCTCCGATGATCGGTGCCAAGCTGGCTGAACGAATGAAAGGCCCTGAGCTCAGCACTCGGGAGTTGGAAGTCTTGCGACTCATGGCGGTCGGAAAGAGCAACAAAGAAATCGCCAGCGCGCTATTCGTCAGCGAAGGCACCGTGAAAGGCCATGTGAACCACATTCTCGCCAAACTCGGCGCCAATGGCCGTACGGAAGCCGCGCGCATCGCGCTGAAACGCGGATTGGTTCGCTCCGAATAGATCGCACCGCCGAGCGCACATCACCGGATTCGATCTAAATGTCCGTCGCCCGATTGACTTGGCTTTCGGCACGTCCTAAGATTCCGCCAGTCTTGGCACCGCTCGGTTTTGGTTTTTCAGCACAGGAGCCTACTGGTGGCCGACTGGCAGTACGCGCAATGCGATCGCTCCGAGCAACTCGCGCAAATTTCTTACTACTCCGCGAAAAAACACGAAAACGGCCGCGAGATCGAATTTCGAATTACCGTCAAGGAGTTCGTCTCGCCACCACCCGGCCAGCACACCCGGTTCTTCGCCGAGGCAGACAAGAAAGTGAATCAGAAATCGGTCGCACTGCTTCCCTTCGGATGGGGCGACTCGGTTCTTAAAGCGCTGGCCGGCTGCCTGCGAATGATTCGTGATTTCCCCTACGAGGAGGAGTAGCCAACCGCCGATGCCCATGAAGTTATCCACGCGGCAAATCAAGCCGGGCATCGTCCTGCTCGAAATCGCCGGTCGCGTCTCCATGGGCGACGATTGCACCCTGCTCGACAGCGAAGTCGAGCGTCACATCCAGAAAAATGAAAACCGCGTGATCTTCGATCTAGCCGGCGTGAACCACATTGATAGCGCCGTACTCGGCCAGATCGTCAAATGCCTCAGCCGGCTCAAAAAATCGGGAGGAGCCTTGCACCTCTCGGGAGTGCACGGCATGGTCGAGGGCGTCCTGAAAATGACGCAGCTCTATCAGGTCCTGGCCATTTACCCGACCGCCGCAGAAGCCGCCGAAAATTTTGCGCCCAGGCCGTAGCCGTTGCCGCATCAGTCGGCCTGGGCTGCGTCGCTGAAAATTCTCTAGAACGCCACGTCTTTAATATGCGTCGCAATAAACCACTGATTCCCGAATGGATCCACTACGCCGGCGCTGCGATCTCCGTATGGCTGATCCGCCGGCGCCGTTAGCGATTTTGCGCCCGCGCGCAGCGCCTGCTCATACACTGCGTCCGTATCCGGAACATACAAGTGAAGTCCCCATGGCATCGGTTTATAGACTCCGTGCGCATCACTCATCTCTAGAATGGAATCGCCTATCGCGATTTTCGCGTGCGCGGTCCCGCCCCCAGGAGCAGGCACCACCAATTTTTCCTGGGCTCCAAATGCCTCTTTGAGGAACTGAATGAAGCGCCCCGTATTCTCGAGCGCGAGGTACGGAGTCACAGTTCGAAGTCCTTCTGGGATCGTTTCGCCCTTCAAGGGAGTTGCGATGTACCAGTGGTTGCCGAATTCATCCACGATCGACGCGCCGCGCTCGCCATATTCCTGGTCCGTGGGAGGCTGAATGGATTTTGCGCCTTTTGCCAGAGCCCTGGCGTACGCCGCATCCACGTCATCCACGTAAATGTGCTGCGCTGCCGGCCTGGGCGGAAAGTTTTCGTTTGCGTCCGCCATTTCAATCATCGAATCGCCAATCTGTACTTCGGCATGCATGATGGCGCTGCTACCGGGCCTTTGTGCTCGGAACTTTTCCGTCGCTCCAAATACGTCCCCTAAGAACTCTATCAATCGATTTGAGTCGGAAACAATCAGGTACTGCGTAATCGTATGGAATCCTTCCCGAACTGGTTTCACTGCTGTGCTAGCCATATTCATTCTCCTTTCGAGGTCTGTCTTTAGTTGTGCCCTGAAATTTTCGCTGGGTAGTCCGCGCAAGGCAGCCACCGTGCGTACGACAGCCGCGAGTTCGGCATTATCATCCGGTAACGCCGCGGCGCGGCGGACCAGGATGGCGTCTACGATCTGGTCGAGTTGTTCAAATTGGCTTTGATCAGCCATTTCTTTCACCCATGCGCTCGCGCAGGCTCTGGATCGCGCGATACTGCAACTGCTTCACCGCACCCTCCGTCCGTCCCATAGCTTCCGCAATTTCGCGAATTCCCTTCTCTTCCGCAAATCGCATCTGAATCACCCGGCGCTGGTCGTCGGACAAGTCCCGCACGAACCGGTAAAGCGCGGCGTGGTTTTCTATCGAATCTAAAACAGCTGGCGACGAACCCTTTTCCGCGTCGAGGTCAGAGCCGGTCGTCTCTCTGGCCGCCCGCTCCCGGTAGTTCGCAATCGCGTTGCTCGCGATTCGGTAGAGCCATGCTGCGAATGGCGCACCGCGCCACTCAAAACGGTCGAGACCCTCGAGAGCTTTGCGAAACACATCCGCCGTTAGATCCTGCACCGCGGCTCGATCCCGTACGCGGCGCCCGATGAACGCATACACACGTTCAAAGTGAAGCTCGTAGAGTTCGCCAAAGCGGCGGCGATCCCTCTTCGCCTCCGCAATCAGGATCCGTTCGTCAGTTTCGTTGCTGACGTCTTTCAACATGCTCTCCGGATAATCGATCGCCTTCTACTAACATAAACCACCCAAGGGCTAAAAGGTCACGCGCTAGACGTGCTCGATAGTGAACTTTGGTTGGGTATTCGCTAGTACGCCCGTTCTATAGCCTATCTCCAGTTGTTTCAGTACATTTGGCTTTCACATCGCAACGGCGGAGGCAACTAGGATGGCGACCGCAGTTCAGATTCCGGAGACAGTAGCGGCTACCGGATGCCGCGCGTCAGGAAGCGAGAGGCGCCGCGAGCGGCTCAAAGTCTCGCTACCGGTGCAGGTGCAGCCCTTCGATGCCCGATTTATCGACATTATCGACGTAGGCGAAGTAAGTGACTTTACCAGGGACGGCCTCTACTTCAGCACCTGTATGCCCCATTATTTCATGGGGATGCGGCTGATCGTCACGTTTCCATTCGGAGACCAGGCTTCCGCGCACAAACGCTTCCTCGGTACCATCGTTCGCATGGAAGACCGCGAGGACGGGAACCGAGGAATTGCGGTTCGGTTTCTTCTATAGTCTCGATTCTGCCTGCCCGTAGTTCCACCGTCGTATGCCTTTGAGCAAGCCAGTCAGGATTCTGTCTTGTCACTCGTTCGCTCCCCGGTGAAAATGCTTCGTACTGCAAATCGCTCTGCCCGCCGTCTTTCACGTTCGACTTCGAACCCCGGGCAGGCAACCAGGAAAAAAACGATGTCACATCAGCGGCACAAAGACCTAGACGCGGGCTCATCGAAAAGCTCCGTTGGAACCACGGTTGCGGACCCAGAGCGCCGCGGCGGGAATCGCCATTGCTTTACGGCGGCGGCGGATGTCGTGGAGATTTCGTCTGGTGCCCGTTTTTCGACGCGCACCACTGACTTGGGTCCAGGCGGCTGTTTTGTGGACACCACGAACCCATTCCCCGTTGGCTCGAAGCTGCACGTACGGCTTCACAAGGGCAAGACCAGCTTTGAAACCACCGGCACCGTCGTCTATTCACAGCACGGGCTTGGGATGGGCATCGCTTTCAGCGATCTGGCCCAGGAGCGTCGCTCCGCCTTGGAATCCTGGCTCGCGGATTTGACCGGCGAGCGCCAATCACATGAGGTCGTGACCTACGAGACTCGCTCCACGTTGAGCTCTTCGCCGCAGCGGGGTGGAAGCGCAAGTACCTCTCTCGTTCGGCTCGTTCAACTGATGATCGGAAAAGGTATCCTCACGGAAGCGGAGGGCGCATCCGTGTTGATTGATCCTGTCCTCTAGCTTCGGGCAGTGGCATGCGATTTTGACACAGTGCCCGCGCCCTATATCGGGAAGAGGCCCCGAAATGGTGCGATGCCAGGTAGAGCATTGGCAAGTCTAATAGGCACTGCTGATTGGGGGTCTGGGTATAGTAGTACTGGGAAACGAGAAGTACGTATCTATTTCCCTGTTTAGGAAAATTTTACAGGGGGTTCTGAATCCAGAGCCCCCTGTAAGTAGCTTAAAGTAAACAATATCAGCCCAGGAGAAATAAGACGACCAACGGCGACACTATTGCATCTCAATGGAGAGAGGCGAAAATGGGAGAGCGAAGAAAAGCAAGGCGTTATGAAGTTTACCTGCCAGTCCAGGTCTGCCTCGCCAAACGCCGTCCTGCTGACTTCCACACCGGTCAGCTTCGCGACGTCTCTCGAAGCGGCATCTTCTTCCATTCACATGTCCCGCTCGACCCGGGGACGCACGTCGAACTTACCTTCTCTCTTCCTGGCGAAAAGGAACGGGGTACTGCCGTCCTCGTCCGGGCCAGCGCTAAGGCACTCCGCGTAAACGCGCTACCCGGCGAGATCGCTCCGCTTTACGGCGTCGCAGCCACCATCGACCGCCTTGATTTCGTCCGGCCGGTCGTTTCGTCTGCTGCTTAATCCGCTTCAGATTTGCGTAGCTGATTTTCGAATCCAGTAGACCTTTCTCGATTCCTCTCTTTTGCGGTCTCCATCCCGGATACAATCGCTACTCAGCTGTGAATCCTGTTTCAATGGCGACGCGATCCCGCGGCACTGAAGAAATCGAGAGCCGGGTGCTTGGTGCCCTGTGCGCGGGTCCACTCTCGCTTGACGATCGCAGCGAAGCCCTGCGCAGCCTTGCCAACTACAACTGGATTCTTCCCGACCATCGCGTGATTTACGAAGCTTTGCGGCGCTCGCGGCAGCGGAACCTAGCCGCACTGCGCGAGAACATCCGCGCTGAAATCACGCGCCTCGGCTTTCCAGATATCGATGTTGAATCATTTTTTGCTCCCTGCACCTTAACGAAAGCTGAAATCGTCGAACTCGCAAGCGCTTTGCTGCGCGCGGGCCGCACGCCAGCAAATCAGAAATGAACGCGCGCACCCTTCGTTACTTCACGATCGCCGATGTCACCCTTCTGCCCGCTTTCATTCTCTGGTTCATCTGGCAGTTGCAATTCACTGCACGCTGGACGTGGATGGTCTTCGTCGGTTGGATGATTTTCAGCTTCGCGCTGCATCGCGACACGCCAAAGACTTTAGGCTGGCGCGCGGATAATCTCCGGCCTGCGGCCCGCCAAGCCATGCTGGTTTTCGGCGCGATGATAGTGGGTCTGGTTGTAATCGGAGCTGGGCTCCGAGCGCCATTGCACTTGCCGCCAAATCTGATCTCCTGGCACCGTCTCTGGAGTTACTTCGCGTTCTGCCTTCTCCAGCAGGTGCTTCTGAATTCACTGGTGCACAATCGCATGCTTTCGCTCGTCCGGCGACAATGGATCGCGGCAATTCTGACCGGTCTGATCTTCGCAGCCTGCCACTGGCCAAATCCGGTGCTCGTGCCGCTGACACTGATCGGAGGCACCACCATGGCCTGGATGTTCGGCCGCTACCGCAATATCATCCCGCTCGCCATCGGCCAGGCGATCCTAGGCTCGCTGATTTTCTGGGCCTTCCCCGTAGCTTGGCATCACCATTTGCGCGTTGGCCCCGGCTACTATTCGATGTCGCCGCATTAGTGCGCCGCCACCGCTTTCCTCGACGACACTTTCTTCAGTGCAAACGCGATCGGAACCGTCGCGAAACAAAGCAGCGCCAGATACCGGAAATCGTCAATGTAAGACCACAGCGACGCCTGTGTATCAATCGCACCCTCGAGCAGCTTATAACTTCGGTGCAACGCATCCACCGGATCGGTGCGCTGGTTCATCAATCCGTGAAACCCGTCAATCGCGCGCTGCAACACCGGATTCTGCGGCGAGAATGAATGTGACAGCTCGGTGCGATGCAGTTGCTCGTGGCGCGAGACGATCGTATTGACAATCGAGATCCCCACACTGCCGCCCACGTTACGAAACAAGTTGTAAAGGCCGCTCGCGTTTCCTATCTGGTTGTCGGGCAGCGCGCCCATCGCCAGCGTCGCTAGCGGGACGAACACGAAGCCGATGAAAAAGCCGCTCACTGCCACAGCCCAGAACATCGACCACTGGCCCACATCGAGCGTCATGTGTCCCAGCCACAAATTCGCCACAGCCACTCCGGCGAATCCAATCGCAATCAGTTTCCGTCCATCGAATTTCGAAAGTAGAAATCCCACGATTGGCATGGCGAAAATAGCGCCGATCCCGCGTGGCGCCACCGCCAATCCCGCAGCGAGCGCGGTATATCCCAGCAGCGTCTGATAGAAGAGCGGCAGAATGGTGATCATCCCGTACACCACCGCGCCGAAAACCGCGATCTGCAAGCATCCCACGGCGAAATTCCGATTGAGCATGATCCGTAAATCCACGAGCGGTTTCTTCAGCTTCAACTCGCGCCATAAGAACGCAATAAACGCGAGGATCAGAATCGCAGTCGCCCAGCGAATCCAGATAGCGCCAAACCAGTCGTCCTCCTGTCCTTTATCCAAAATTATCTGCAGCGCGCCGAGCCACACGGCCAGCAAACCCAGCCCGATCGCATCCAGCTTCCCCGCCACCGCCTCGCGAATATATTTCGGGTCCACCACCAGGCGCGAAATCAAAATCACCGCCAGAATCCCAATCGGAATATTGATGTAGAACGCCCACCGCCAGCTGTAGTTCACCGTGATCCATCCGCCCAACGTTGGTCCCAGCACTGGCGCCACCACCACGCCGAATCCAAACGCCGCCATCGCCTGCCCGCGCTTTTCCGCCGGAAAACTCTCCAGCAGAATCGCCTGAGAAAGCGGCTGCAGCGCGCCTCCGCCTGCTCCCTGAACCGCCCGCGCAACCAGAAGCATCGGCAGACTCGTCGCCGCACCGCACGCAAACGACGAAATCGTGAAAATAATGATGCAGATCACCAGGAAATTCTTGCGCCCGAATTTCCTCGCGAACCATCCGCTCGCCGGCAGCACAATCGCATTCGCCACTAGGTAACTTGTCAGCACCCACGTGGCTTCGTCGTTCGTCGCCGAGACGCTCCCCGCGATGTACGGCAGCGCTACCGCCGCAATCGACGTGTCCAGCACTTCCATAAACGTCGCCAGCATCACCGCGGCGGCAATGAACCATGGATTGGTTTGGACGAAAGGAGGAGGAGTGGATTCGTTGGACATGAGCGAGCGCAATCCGCAACTTGAACTGTAGAGTTATCCGCCCCGCGATTCAATACAGCATCACAGCGTCCCGCTGCGGCAAAGCGACACGGCAAAAAATGATGGCTACTGCGATTACCTACAATAGATGCGCGAGGCTACACAAGCGTCGCAAAACGAAAACGTGCCTCGGCTCAGAGATAATTTCAGGTCAGTTGTTACCGCGAGGAAGCCAGAAGTCCGCATCAGCCGCAGAAAATTCCACCGCGATCTGCGCCTTGCCGCCCGCGCGACGGCTCGCCTGCACCACCCGGCATTCGCGCTCGGCGTCGTTCAACATGTTCACCAAAAATAACCGCTGGCCCTTTGCCACCGCGGTTCCAATCACAAACGAACATCCATCGTCATTGATATCCGCCGTCTCCGTTTCTTCATGAAACGGCTGCCTCTCAGAATCCGATCCGTAAACAAGCACCGGCACCGGCTGCCCCCATCGGTCGCTCCGACGCCGATCCGCCCCATCCGAATTCGGGTGCGGCGGCAACACGGGCGCCGATTCCTCAGCCGCGCTGGCGCCAGATAAACCGCCCGCCTGCTTGCGCCCCTTCGCGCGCGAGCGTTCAGTTTCCGCCTGCTTCAACGCATTCCAAATGCGGCTCACAGCGGCTCCAGTAATCGAAGAAATATCAGCCTGCTTCTACGATAACCGACTCCGCCCGCCGCAGTCACTACCTCCCGTCCTCATCTCCCAATGCGATACTGTACGCCGCACTGTCCTTGCGCACAGGTTCGACTTAGCTACGCCTGTGCGCAGCCCGCCGCCTACTTCGGCTCCAGCACCAGCGGCAATCCATTTTTCGGATTGCCGATAATCACCACTTTCGCGTTCGTGCTCGCCGCCAGCCGCTCCGTCGCTTCAATTCCCTTCCATTCGAGCAACTGCTGGCTGATGCCTTGCGCCACGGTCGTCTGGAAATCGCGGATCCCCTGCGCCTCGATTCGCTTGCGATCCGCTTCCTGCTCTTCTTTCTGCAGAATGAACGCCATGCGCAGCGAATCCTGCTCGGCCTGCTGCTTCGCCTCGATCGATCCCTTCAGCATCTGCGGCAACTGAATATCTCGCAGCAGGACGCTCTGCACTTCCACGCCGCGCGCCCCCAACTGCCCGACGAGCTCCTTGGTAATCTGCTGGGCAACTTCTTCCCGCGCGCCAGTGTAAAGCGCATTCGCGCTGTGCTGCGAAGTCACCGCCCGGATCGTCGAACGCAAGTTTGGTTCGACCACCACTTCCACGTAGTTCGGCCCGATCGTCCGGAATACGTCGGCCGCCTTCTCCGGGCTCAACCGGAACAGCAGCGACGTGTCGAGCGTCATCACCAGCCCCTCATCCGACGGCACGCTAGCCGTTTCCTTCAGCTCCTGCGTGCGAATCGACATCGTGTTGTTCACTTTGAACGGATTCACAAAATGGGTGCCCTCTTGCAGAACATCACCCGTCACGCGCCCGAAAAGCGTCAACACCCCAACGTGCCCCGACGGCACGTACGCCACCGACGCCCACACCAGAATCAGAATCAAAATCCCAAGCAGCAGAAACCCAATCTTCTGCGGCAGCCCCGAACCATATCGGTGCAACATATCTTCAGCATCCTGCGAGCGAAACGCGCTCATAGTCACCTCCAGTGACCTTAACTCTCACGCCAGTCATGTCGGGCGCGCCGCCATTCTACCTGTTGCTGTTCAGTAGCACAGGCAATCCTGCCTGTGCCAACGTAAACAAGCACCACCGCCTGCCAATCCTTGGCACTCGCACTAATCTCGTTCTTTCGCACTTCTCCCCAGTAGGGGCACGGCATGCCGTGCCCGAATGCGCCGCGAGCACAGCCGCGCCATCGAATCGCTCTTTGTTTTTCTTGCCCTACAGATTCAAATCCGAATACTTCGCATCCGCAACGCCTTGCGCGCGCGCCGCAATCTTCGCCGCAGTCTGCCCACGAGGATTCACCCACCGCCCAGCCACCGCATACCCGCACTTCGGGCACCGCCCATCGCCCTCCAGCCGATTCTTCGTCACGCTGTGCCACGACCGCTCGATCAACTCCGCCTTGCACGAAGGACACACCGTATTCGCGCCATCGCTATAAATATTGCCCTCGTACACGTAATGCAGCCCGGCCTCAAGCGCGATCCGCCGCGCCCCGTGCAACGTCTCCGCCGGCGTCCGCGGCTTATCCTGCAATTTGAAATCAGGATGAAACGCCGTAAAGTGCAGCGGCACATCCGGCCCCAGATTCTCGAGAATCCATTCCGCCAGCTGCCGCGATTCCTCAGGCGCGTCATTCAGCGTGGGAATCATCAGGTTCGTAATCTCGAACCACACATTCGTCTCGTTCTTCAGCCACTTCAGCGTGTCGAGCACGGGCTGCAAATGCGTCAGCGTAATCTTGCCGTAGAAATTTTCGGTGAACGCTTTCAGGTCAATCTTCGCCGCGTCAATGTGATCGTAAATATCGTGAAAAGCGTCGTAGGTGATGTACCCGTTCGACACCATCACCGTGTTCAGCCCGTATTCCTTCGCGGCCTGGCAGATGTCGATCACATACTCGCCCCAGATCGTCGGCTCGTTATATGTAAATGCAATGGAAGGGCACCCGTTGCGAATCGCCAGCAGCACCACATCCTCAGGCGGAATGTACGACGAGTTCACCTGGTCCGACCGCGACTTCGAAATGTCCCAGTTCTGGCAGAAGAAGCAGCCCATGTTGCACCCAGCCGTCCCCATCGAAAATATCTTTGTCCCGGGCATGAAATGATTCAGCGGCTTCTTCTCAATGGGATCAATCTGCAACGCAGCAGGATGCGCATACCCCAGGCTGTAAAGCTTCCCGCCCTCATTCGCGCGAATGTAGCAGAACCCAGCCTGCCCCTCGCCAATATGGCAGTGCCGCGGACAAAGATAGCAATGCACTTTGCCGCCGGGCTCGACGTTCCACCAGCGGGCTTCGTGCAGCCCCTCGGATTTTTGCAGAATCTTGAGACCCGACATTTTCGCGTCAGCCCTTATGGACATTATACGCCGCCCTGCATGGGCCGCGATCAGTGACCTGGAATCGCGGGTTTTCGGAACTGCCATTTCCGCCACGGCGGAGAGCGTGACCGGTCACTCGCCCGTAGGTCGGCGCAAGAAGTGTTGCCTCCCTTGCCGTCGACACCTTGCCGGAGCTTTGGCTCGTGTGATCACGTCGATTCAAAGCTTCCGTATTTGCGGGTGTATAATTTCCACAGAAATATCTTCCATGACAAGGCGTGCAAGAAAAACGTCCGGCGCAGTCGGCGGTCCAGCCACCGGCCGTGGAATGAATTATCAAGTGCACTACGGCATGCGCCAGACCCTTGACTTGATTGCTGTCGCCTTGGTTGCACCGCACCAAGCAGCGTCGATATGGGTAGAACCAAGAGTGGTCACTGGCGACGACATCACGACCTGGGACTTCGGAGCTACGCCCCCTGGCAGTTTAACTGAGGCAAAGTTGAGCCCCACCCGTGTCGAGATCGTCGATTGGGTTCAGCGCGCAGCTAGAAAAGCAGCCGACGGCGGCATGACGTTGTTTCGTCTTGTCTACAGTCGTGGTGGTGGTCCAACACTCGAAGCTATGATGCAACTTATTCGAATCGCGAAAGAAGCGCAAGGGGAGGATCGCGATTTCCAAGAGCTTCTCGGCCATGAAAATGCCAGAAATGCCACCGATATGCTAGAGCGTCTTGGGTCAGTCCCGGCGGCAATCCTGAAAACCCTAAGTGTCGAACACATTCCAGAAGTGATCTTAGAAGATGATCTCACGTTCCGGGCGCGGTGCTTGGCTGGTAGTGATGCGGACCGCCTGCGGCAATTGCTTTTCGAGAAGATATCGCTGGCTGTAAGCCAACGCGCGAGGATCTCGATCCGGACCTTTATTGACGACATTGCGAGTGCGAGAATTACATTACAGCCTCCGCCGTGCCCGCCACCGAGTGGCTTGTCACCGGAAGTGTGGGCAACGCTGATCACCCTGCAACACTGCCCAACTCCGCTGCCGACCCAAGTCTTGGCTGACGCCCAAATGTCTGCCTTAGACGGTTTCGAAAGGGCACTCAAGCCTTTGACTGAAAATGGAGTCCTGATTGCAGAATCCGGCCTACTTTCGTTGGCCCCTTCCCCTGTTTCCTTCCGTGAGGGCAACGTTCCGGCAATTCTTTCAAAATCGTTGCGTGCCTTGCTGGATTTTATCCGGAGAAATGGTCGGACGAAGATCAGCAGGCGGCAGGTGCAAAACGCCGTTTCTCTCGCAAGAGCCTGTGCACAAAAGGAACCTACAACGGTCGCGAACGCGTTCAGGTGGCTGGACAAGAATCTTAAGGATTTAGGCGATAAACACCTAGTGCTCGCTGTGGCGGAGTTATCCATTGCGGCGGCGCGAAATTCAATTCCGAAGACCATTGAAGAAACAGAAGGTGAAGCGCACGCTCTCATTTGTGGAACTTCATGGGTCTACCAGCGTGTAGGCCGCTTGGGGGAAGCCGAAATTGCAGCCGAGAAAAGCTTCAGCATCGGTGAAAATATTCACTGGGGCCGTAACTCGGCTTATTGCAAGAAATGCATTGGGCGCCTCTTCCGTCTTCAGGGGGAAGCAGCCACAGACCCGACAACGAAGACACATCTCATCGACAAGAGCACTCAGTATCTTACTGAGGCGATTGAAATGTTTTCTAACCTGCCAGATTTCGGGCCCGAGCACGAAGAGATTGGAGACTGTCATAGCCTTCTAGGCCGATCCCATCTTGTCGCCGGTCGACTTCAGGAAGCCGAAGATGCGGTTCATCGCGCATACAAGTTTATCCACAATCAAAACAGCAAGGAGTACTTGGACCTTCTCATCCTTGACGGAGACGTCCAAAGTGCGCGAGGTAGTCTAAAGGCCGCCGAGCACTGTTATTCTTCCGCTCTCCCAAGCCATAATGATACGGCCGAGTTGTCTGAGATCTGCGCTCGAGCCCATTTTCAACGCGGCAGAAATCGGTCGCAACTTGGCCGCAAAAGCGAGGCCCTGGAAGATTTCAGGGAGGCAAAGCGAGTCTGGGAACGATTGGATGAGCAGGACGCTGCTGCAGACGCCGAGTGGGCAGAAGTTTTACAGCTCTCCACTGCACCGCCCGTACTCATTGAGAAACTGAAGGCGGAGAGAGATGCCCGCGTACGTGTAAAAACCGTCCGCACCTACGAACAAGCAGTGGGAAGTGCCAGACGTGGAGTGGCTCGTCGCGCTGATCCTGGAATCAGATATTGGGAGCATCTTATTGAAAAAGCGAGGGAACTGGTGGAGATCGAGAGAAGAGAATGGTGAAGCGCGGCCCTTCGAAAACACGTAGGTTCGTCTGGCAAAGCGCAGCGGCGCGGCGGCTGTTGGCTCTGGCGGGTGACGCTCGGACAATCGGCGAGGCCGTCGAGATGGTGGCCGGCCGCTTCCTTAAGGATATTTTCTGCCCGCCCACTTCATTGAAGGAGTTGCAGGCGAAGCTGTGCGTAGCCGGTCCGGACATTGACGACATTCCCTTCTCTGCGGAACTGCGCCAAGAGGGCAAGTCATTCAGGATCATACTTTCGAAATACCTCGCACCGAGTCGGCACCGATTCACGACGGCGCACGAACTCGCGCATGCGATTCTCGAAACAAGCGGGCCGCGTTGCCCACGGCACGGGTCAGAACTTGAGCGACTCTGTGACATGCTGGCCACGGAACTCTTGATGCCGAGGGCTATATTCGAAACTAGCTTAGGCGCTATCCTGACAATGGGGAAAATTCGAGAGATGGCGAAACTGTTCGACACGTCACTCACGTCCACAGTCATTAGGGCCGCCGAGTTGAGGCGATGCACCGCGTTTGCGGTGGAAGGCAACGCAGTGTCCTGGGCCCGCGGAAGTATTCGGAAAGGGTCGATTAATACGCTTCAAGATGACTTGGCCCGTGCGGTGCGAAAGTCTGCGGAATCTCCCACCGGTGAGGACATCCTGAACCTCTCGAACCGCAGTTGGACCGGCGATTGGAAAGTCGAGTGGATTACTTTGGGCGCAGATAGGCGTAGATTATTTATTCTCCAGCCGAGCAAGATTCCGCAAAACAAGCAGGCTTCGGCCTAGGCTCGGTAACGTTCCTTCCGGTCGAATCTCCGGCCGGGTGCCTCGCCCTTCGCTGAGTTCGCTAAGGCCATCTCGAAAAGAAGTTAAATTTGACTCTCCGCTAATCCAATTTTTCTCTTCTCGATCCCGGTTTTTCCGCGGGTCTGCGTAGTTATACGGATATACAGCCGCCCGAATCCACGCTACCATTGCCCGTTTTTATATGATGACGAAGACGACACTATCGGACGGAAGGCGCACTCGACCGCGATTCGCGGCCGCCACCCCACCCCCGCCCAAATTCCTAATAGGAACATTCCA
>Ga0209525_1000043_pt1 | contig 47078 bp, 33 predicted proteins | sample JacPin_JW_Ref_O1_FD_187958 | JGI IMG/M metagenome (GOLD analysis project Ga0209525, IMG submission 187958) | Forest soil microbial communities from Algoma, Ontario, Canada - Jack Pine, Ontario site 1_JW_Ref_O1 (SPAdes) (version 2) | ecosystem: Environmental > Terrestrial > Soil > Boreal... | reverse complement strand
CCGCCAGTCCCGTGCAACGTTACCCAATCGAAGGCGCTTATCTCTTCGAACCCGATGGCTCAATCGGCTTCCGCATCGCTCGCCGCCACCCGCACGCCGCACTCGTAATCGATCCATCGCTCTCGATTACGTATTCCACTTTTCTAGGCGGAGCAGGAGAAGACACCGCCAATGGCATAGCGGCCGATTCCACCGGCAAGCTTTATATCGCCGGCACCACAACTTCGGCCTCCACATTCCCTCAATCCGCCCCCACAACAACCGGCCCCGGCGGAGGCGCCACGGACTTCTTCATAGCCAAAATCGACCCCAGCGCCTCAGGCGCAAACTCCCTCATATATCTCGCCTTCCTCGGCGGCAGCGGAAATGAGAACGGCGGCATGATCGCTGTCGACAGCTCCGGCCGTGTCGCAATCACCGGCACAACCACATCCGCGGATTTTCCCGTCACCGACGGCAGCGCTCGCACCAGCGGCGCGAATGACATCGTCGTCACCGAACTCGCGTCCACCGGAGCCTCGCTCGTCTACTCGACCCTCTTCGGCGGCAGCGGTTCGGAATCAACGCAAAATCCCGGTGGCATCGCACTCGATCAAGCGGGCGAGATTTTCATCGCTTCCGACACGACCTCGACGAATCTGCCGGTTACCAGCGGCGCGTTCCAGGCTGTCAACGGCGGCGGCATTAGCGACGGCTTCTTAGCCATATTTCGTCCTCTGGCCACAGCGCCAACTCCGCATCTCAAATATTGCAGCTATCTCGGAATCAACGCCCAAGTGGGAATCGGAGGAGTCGCAGTCGACGCCGCTGGTAACGCCTACATCGCCGGCTTCACCTCCAATCCCGGCACCACGTTCCCAACTTTCAAAGGCTACCAAACCACTTACGCCGGGGATCCATTCGACGCTTTCGTGATCAAAATCCGCCCATCAGGGACGGGCGCTTCCGATTTGGCTTACGGCACATTCCTGGGCGGCGCCGGGCTCGATAAAGCGCTGGCAATTTCCGTCGGCGCAGCTATGCCGGCAACCGCTTACGTCACCGGCACCACGCAATCAACGAATTTCCCCACGAATGGAACAAATGCCGGTGCGCAATCCACGCTGAAGGGAACTGCGAAGGGAAGCGCGAACGCTTTTTTCTCCGCCATCGCCCAGGACGCCACCACGGGAATCACGTCGCTTCTCTACTCAACCTATCTCGGCGGCACTCAATCCGATTCCGGCCTGAGTGTCGCCGTGGTTGCCCCCAATGCTCTCTACATCTCCGGTAAAACCACCTCGTGGGATTTTCCCTGGTTCAACAATCTTCAACCCTTCACCGGCAATGAAGACGCCTTCGTCGCCAAATTCGACCCCACCGCCGCAGGCCCCGCATCATTGATCTACGCCACTCCGCTCGCTGGCACCGCTCCGCCCGTCGGCACAGCCGTCACGGATGGCAATGCCATCGCAGCCGACGCCTTAGGAGACGTGTACGTTGCAGGACGCTCGACCTCAGCCGATTTTCCAAGCGGCGTAAATCTCGGCACCGGATTGCAGTCAATCTGTTCAAGCTGTCAGCAGTTGCCGCCCGCAGCAGACGCTTTCGTTCTCGCGTTTCGCGAGAGTGCTACTTCGTCACCAAGCCTCTCCTTCACCACGCTCAACATGAATTTCGGCGCTCAGCCCGTCGGCGCGCAAAATATTCCCCCGCTTTTTTCCGCGCTTATCAACACAGGCGACGCTCCTCTCCACGTCTCGAATATCGCTTTGTCAGGCCCAGACGTCGCCTCCTTCTCATTAGTCGGCTCCGATCCCTGCATCGGAACGCCCATGCCTCCACGCGCCACATGCTCCTTTGAAGTCAGTTTTTCGCCCACCTCCGTCGGGCCTGCAGAAGCCTTCGCCACCATCACGGACGACGCACCAGGAAGCCCTCACGTCCTCTCCGTCGCAGGAATCGGCAGCGGTGCACTCGCAGCCCTCTCCACCACGAGCCTCTCGTTTGGAAATCAGCCGCAAGGTTCCATCAGTCCGGCAAAAGCCGTCATCTTGTTCAACCAGGGCAACCAACCTCTCACGGTCACAAATCTCACGCCCACCGGCCCCGATGCCAATCAATTCGCGCTTCAATCCAACGTTTGCGGTTCAAACTCCATCGCAGGCGGAGCCTCGTGCACCATTAACGTCGTGTTCGCGCCGCTGGCCATTGGCCCCTATCAAGCCGAAATCGACATCATCGACAATTCCGGTGGCCTCACTGGAGCCAAGCAGGTGATTGCCCTCTCAGGCACAGGAGTTGCGGCCTCGCCAATCGCGAATCTCTCGCCCGCCTCTCTCACCTTCGGAACGCTCGCGGTAGGAACCACAAGCGGTCCCCAGCCAATCACTCTTCGAAATCTGGGCAGCGCCGCCCTAACCCTGTCGCAACTAACCTTCACCGGCCCTGACGCAGCCAGCTTCGCCGTAGCCCCCACGGGCACCACCTGCCCGGTCGGCAGCACCGTCGCCATCGGCGCCAATTGCCTGGTGCAAATCGCTTTCGCTCCACAAACAAGCGGCGCCAAAAACGCCACAGTCAATTTCATCGACAACGCCTCCGGCAGCCCTCAATCCATCTCGCTGGCAGGCACGGCAATTGCTCCCGCGCTGCAGATCTCATCGGCCTCGCTAACTTTCGCCGCTCAAAGCGTCGGCACAGCAAGTCCATCACAAACGATTACACTGTCCAGCACTGGCACCAGCTCAGCAACGATCAACGGGATCACCATCACAGGCGCAAACGCGAACGACTTCAGCGAGAACGGAAATTGTTCTTCTGTCTTAGGCGCTGGCGCAAGCTGCCAAATAATCGTAATTTTCAAGCCGCTCGCGGCAGGGAATCGCTCCGCCTCAATTTCAATCTCTGACAACGCCGCAGGCAATCCGCATTCGGTATCCTTAACCGGCACCGCGACTCAAGCGGCTGTTTCCCTCTCGCCATCGACTTTGAATTTCGCAAACCAGTTGGTCGGCACAGCAAGCGCCCCAGTAGCTCTCACCGTAACAAACACGGGCACAGGCGCGCTCGTCATCGGTTCCATCTCATTCTCCGGAACAAACGCGGCTGACTTCGCTCAGAAGGGCACCTGCACAGCGCCAATCGCCCCTGCGGCAACCTGCCTAATCAATGTCACTTTCACGCCCACCGCAGTCGGCCCTCGCACCGCCACCATGGTCCTGGCCGACAATGCATCGAATGCGCCTCAGTCAATTGATCTTACCGGCGCAGCAATGAACTTTGTCATCGACCCACCCAACGTGGGTGCAACGTCCGCCACAATCACAGCCGGACAAACAGCCACCTATCAACTCGCCCTGCAATCCATCGACGGCTTCGCCGGCCCAGTCACCCTCACCTGTACAGGCGCCCCAGCCGGTGCCACATGCACGGTGATTCCGACACCGGTAGCGCTAACCGCCAACGCCACAGCCCCCTTTCAAGTACAAGTGACAACAACAGCTCGCACAATTTCGGCCAATCTCGTGAGCCCGCCAACGCCCCAGGCTCCCCAAACGCCGCCCACACAGACGTTCCCACCTACACTGCCGGTCACGACGTTGCCAATCCTCCTCGCCGTTCTATCTATCGCGCTCTCCACCGAGATTTTCAGAATCCCGACGCCACTAATCCCATCGCCCCATCGCCTCCTAACATCACAGCTAATCTGCGCCCGCCGACAAACAAGCCACCACAAACCAGCTGCCAATCCCCACACCACCACCAAGCAAAAGTTCCGCAAGCACGTCAACCCGCGAACCGCCATAGCCGCAACTCTCGAAATTGCACTGATCCTATCCATGCTCTCCTGCGGCACAAAAACCCCACCAACCCCCCAATCAGGCACGCCAGCCAACACATACACCCTCACCCTATCTGCCTCCACCCCAGGCGGACCCCCACCCACGACCCAACCGCTCACCCTAACCATTCAGTAGCCCATTCGCTAGCACAGCCCTAATAATACATAATATTCATTAGCGGAACTCAACATAAAAGATGACCGATTATCCTGGTCGCGACCGGTCGCTACCTCGGTAGGGATATTTTTCGCGTCGAGCAGCAGGAGTTCTTTGATCCGGGCGTTTGTTGGTGCATGTGCTTCAGCGGCAGTGGCCTGTGTGGCAGAGGGTGGCGGCGGAGCTTACGGCGCCTATGGCGGCGCCAATGGCTAGCCAGTGGGCGTTGCGTTTTAGGCGGAGCCAGAAGGGGCCGCCTTTTGCGGCGGTGACGGCGGCGTCGCGTTCGCGGGTGAGGGCGCGGATTTTGAAGGCGTCGTCGGAGGCGTTTTGTTTGGCTGCGGTGAGCTGGAGTTGGCAGGCGCGGCAGTCTTGGACGTAGTTGTAGAGGGTGGCGAGATCGGCGGCGGGGATTTCGGCGGTGGATTGTGGCGTGGTGGCGGAGCTCGGGGAGGCCATGGCGTTTGACGTCAATGGCGCTCGATTCGCGGCGTTTGTGGTGGGGGCGGGAAGTGACGCGGCAGTTCCCTGCTGGTTTTGCTGTGGTGGTGCCGCGGTTTCGCTTTGCGTGTTTGGCGAGGACGACGGGGTTTGCGCTGGCGCGACGTTGGTGCTATCGGCTGAAATTTTTGCGGTTGGCGTGCGGTGGAAAAGCAAATCGAGAAGCGATTTGGGGCGCTCGGTTTCTTGCCGTGCAGTTTTCGAGTTTTGCTGCTGCGTGTTCGGCGGAGGCAAAGGCGCCGGCGAGACGCCGGCGGTACGAACGTCCAGTGCGTTAGCGTCGTTGCTGGGTGGCGCGGGCGTAGCGGATGACGGCAACGGCGCCGGCCGGAGGCCAGCGGTACGAAAATCCGGCGCGTGAGCATCATTACTGAGTGACCCGGACGAAATTGCGATTGGTTGCGGGAGTTGTAACGCGTCTTGGAGGGCGCGGGCGAGTTGAGCTGGCGTTTCGTTTTGTGCGTTGCGTTTTAGTGTGTCGATTTGGGCGAGTGCGTCTTTGAGTGTGGCGTTGCGGTCGCGTTCGCGGGCGTCGGCGGCGTCGAGGGCTTGTTTTTGTGTGGCGAGTGTGGAGGCGAGGCGGAGCTGGTCGTCGTGGGCGGCGAGCCAGGCGTGGAAGATGAGCGCGGCGAGGAGGAGTGCGGCGCAGAAGGCGGCGATTTCGATTGTGCGGCGGGTGGTGAGAGTAGGAGGCATGTTGAGATGGAGACAGCGAGTTGGTAAAGCGGGTAGTTCCCTGCTAAGCGGCGCTGATTGGTGTGCGACGGAGAAGGCTAACGGCAACAGCGCCGGCGGGACGTCGGCGGTACGAACGGCAACTGCGCGAAGAACGAAGAACGATGTTGCGATGCGTGCCGAGGATTTGCGATCGCGCTGCGTTTTCGCCCTGGCGCAGGCTGAAGCCTACGCTACTGAACTGCAACGGCGTGAGCAATGACGACGGCGAACGGAACGACTCGTTGCGTGTGCGTCATTGTGCGGGGCAGAGGCCTGGGGTGTCGCAGGGTGGGTAGGGTTGCCAGTGCCAGATGAATGATCTATTTGGCGGATGCCTGGGGGGCGGTGGGCGGCGCCGGCGGAAGAGACACCTGGACGAGTGGCGATGGGACGGACTCGAGTCCGTTGGAGGTGGCGGTGACGTAGTAGCAGGAGAGGCCGATGAGTGGCGCGGCGTCGCTGAAGGTGGCGGTGGTGACGGGCGTGGCGTTCAGTTTGGTGAAGCCGCTGGGCGCGGTGGTGGGGCACTGCCCTGCTGCGCGGTAGACGTTGGATTGGGGCGTGTCGACGGAGTTGGTCCAGGTGATGGTGGCGGTGTGTTGTGCGTGAGCGGGGGCGGCGAGGACGAGGATTGCGGCGAGTGCGATGGCGACGGATGCGGGGAATTTTGCGGGGTGCGATGGTGATGCGGTGCGGTTTTTCATTTTTGTGATCCTTTGATTTGGGTAGCACAGGCATTCTTGCCTGTGCCGCAAGTTGATTGGGTCTTGGCGTGTGTGAACCGAGGAAGCGAAGGAATGCGTTGGGTTGATTTTGCTGTGTGGCGCGATGGTGCTGTTTGGCGTGTTCGGGCACGGCATGTCGAAGATCCCGCATGGGTTCGCGGGGCCGTGCCCCTACTGAAGAAACGGCGCAGCAACTGCAAAAAAGAACGATGTCACGGTGCGTGCCAAGCATCGCGATCGCACTTCATTGTTGCGCGGGCACAGGGAGTATTGCCTGTGCTACTGAACGGCAACGGCGAGAAGAACGATGTCATGGCGTACGCCAAGAATCCACGGCTGTGCTGCGTTGATAGGGTGGCGCAGGCTGAAGCCTACGCTACTGGTAGTGCACTACGCGGGCTAGGACTTGCGCGGCGTAGCTTGTGTTGGCGCCGCCGTTCCATAGCGCGAGGGCGCGATGGACGACGTCAGCTGCAACGCTCGCTGCATCGCTGTTATTTGCGACGCTTGCCGCGTCGTTTGTGCCGGCGCGCAGCTTTGCGGCGAAGACTGCGCAGCCGATCGCGAGGCCTGTGGCCGGATCGCAAAGTGCGGCTAGCGATTTCGCGGTGAAGCCGTGTTCGCGCGCCACCTGTCCCATCACTTGCATTAAGCCCCAGGACATTGAGCGCGCTACTTCTTCCGTTGGTGCCAGGCCGAGTGGGGCGACGTAGCGCGTGCGGAAGGCGGGTTCGTAGCGGATGGCGTGCGGGTCCCAGGCGGATTCTTGTTCGACGATGGCGCAGACGAGCGCGGGGTCGAGTGAGTGTTGCGCGGCGGCGGCGCGGGCGAGCGCGATGAGCGCGGGGCGATCTGTAGGCGCTGCGGCGTTATCGGAGTTGTGCATCAAGTTAGCGGCTGCGGTCGTTTAGGTCGATCCAGCGAATTGTTGGCACCTGGTCGCGTTCGATTCCCTGCTTGTCGCAGAGTTTCTCCAGCATTTCGTAAATGTGCGGGAGGTGGTTTGTGGCCATGTCTTCGACGAAGGCGCGCGTGAGCTCGTCGTTGCGAATGCGGCGGTAGATCCAGCGGAGAAAAACGACGAACTGCACCAGCGACGTGAGGGCGAGCGGCCAGGCGTTCGCTTCGAGGAATTTGAGGAGTTGGGGCACGGAGTCACCGGGAGAAACAAAGCACGGAGACGCTGAAGAAACTGCAAATGCGAACAGAACGCTGTCATTGGTGTGTGGCAAGCATCTGCAATCTTCGCTGCGTTGATGCGTTGGCACAGGCAGGATTGCCTGTGCTACTGAAAAGCGACTCACCGTGCAGTGCAGAATTGAACGATGCCAAAGGAATTGTTATTATGAGCACGAAACAGAAGCGACATGCCTCGTGGATATTTTAAATTTCGATCGAAGGTTGCACGCCGTTGGGCGACCATGGCGGTTATATTGTTTTGCGCGTGGGTCTTGTTGAACGGGCTATCCGCTTACTTTACGCCCGGCGGACAACATATCCTGCAGGGGCTTTGGGTGAGCGCAGCCATATTTCTGTTCAACGCCAGCGTTATTGAGATGATCGCGAGACGAAACTACCCCCGGAAACTTGACGCACTGAAGTTGAAATGAGTCCTTCGCAGTTGATGCTATCGCTCACCGAAGCCCGCCGCTCCAATCCCACGAACTAGCCAACGAATTAGTCAAGAAAACAAACTACCCAAACAGCGAGGCGATGCTGGACCCTACGCCGAAGAGGCTGCTGAGGCCGCCCGTGGAGGAGCCGTCGGATGCGCGCTGGCGTACGCCGAGCAATTGTGATGGGACGCCCATGGCGTGGCCGAGGAGATTCGTGTCGATGCCGTAGGTTTGGCCGAGGGCGCTGAGGCCGGCGAGTTGATCCTTCGTGCGTTGATTGGCGAAGGCGATTTGATTTTGCTGAGCTTGACTGGCGAGCGACTGCGCTCGTTCGCGGCCCAGTTGCGCGGTGAGTTCGGGAGCTGCGGCGGTGTCATTGGTGGCGGCGGTGCGATTGGCGGCGCGTTCGCGGAGCGCGTCGAAGGCAGTGTTCGCAGCGCCCATGCTTTGCTGCGTGATGGCGGACTGCTCGGCGGGCGTGTAGCCGGGGTTGGTGAGGAGCGATTGAATGGCGGGGAGCAGGAGGGAGCGGTCCTGCGTGCCCTGTTGGTTCGATTGCGAGATGAGCTGGTTTTGTTGCGCGAGCTGCTGGTCGGTGAGCTGGCGGGTGCTGTGTTGTGCGCCGCGTGACATGGTGCCTCCGGGGAGTGATGAGTGACTGCGTCGAAAAGTATTCCAGTAGGGGCACGCATGCCGTGCCCGGCGTAAGAACTTGGCGCGATCGTGCCATTGAAGGTGGCTTTTAGTAGCACAGGCGTCCGCCGACAGGCGGCAGCGTGAAAATGACGCCTGTGCCGCAAGTTGATTGGGGCTTTGCCTGTGCGAAACGAGGAAGCCAAAAAAATGCCTTGGGTTGATTTTGCTGTGAGGTGCGACGGTGATGGTGGCGCGTTCGGGCACGGCATGCTGTGCCCCTACTGAAGAAACGGCAAAGGCCAAAAGAACGCTGCGTTTTTCGTGTGCCAAGCATCGCGATCGTGCCGCGTTGTTACGCGGGCACAGGCAGGAATGCCTGTGCTACTGAAAGGCGACACCCAAACGAAAAAAGGACACGGCTGCTGGCCGTGTCCTTTTTCTATTCACGCTCGTACTGATTGCGTCGCGCGCCGTCGAAATGCCCGGTTCGCATGCAGCACTTCTTGAAACCGGCGGCGAGAACCGCACGGGCAGAGATCGTTCCTGCCGAGTTTTTCGACGAGCTCCTTGTCGCTATGAACGACGCGGAGGCGCGCTGCACTTTCGTTTCTGATGGAAAACCCTTGCGACGCTTGCTGCTTGGTTCGAAGAAAAAATTCGCTGCTCATGGGAGTCTCTCCTTCCAGATGGATTGCCCGTCACATCCCGAAGGGAAACTCTATCGTCAACCATTTTACCTCGGCATCGCAGCTGAACAATAGTCCTGTGGTACCAGTTCCGCCACGCTGTGCGCCAAGTATTTTTAATCTGCGATGGTGCCGATGGCGTGTTCGGGCACGAGGCATGCCGTGCCCCTACTGAAGAAACTGCAAATGCGAACAGAACGCTGCGGTTTTCGTATACCAAGCATCGTGATCGAGATGCGTTGATACGTAGGCACAGGCAGGATTGCCTGTGCTACTGAAAGGCGTTAGCGCAGCCGGCGGCAGTATGGCGTCCAGGCGTCGTCGCGAATCCAGCCTAGGCCTTCGAGGCGACGGCCGAAGCGGCGCGCGACCGGAGGCGGGAGCCAGGCGTGCGCGTCGTCGAAGCCGCGCGAGAGTAGATCGCGGGCGCCTGCGTCGTGCAACGCGAGGATGCGCGCGTAGCGTTCGCGCGGCGTGCCGGCGTCGGGGTCGGCGACGAGGTACATCTCGCGAGTGATGCGCGCAAGCGATGCGCAGACGGGGCGGCCGGAGGCGTCGTCAATAACAAGCTTCGAGATGAAAATCGGATCGCCGAGATCGGGGAACGCGTAATCGAAGCCCTGGCGCGCGTGGATGCGGCGAAGGGCGTCGAGATCGGCGGAAGTGTAGGCGCGAACGTGCATGGCTGGGTGGTCCGTGATACGCAAACTGCCGATTCGCTATTTTTCAGTAAGGGCACGTCTTTGACCTGCTGCCCGCGGTGGCGGGCCGTGCCCGGCGATGGAACTTGGCGCGGTTGCCACGTTCGGTGTGCTGGCGATTTCAGTAGCACAGGCATTCCTGCCTGTGCCACAAGTCGAGTGGGGCTTCGCGTTTGCGAAACGAGGAAACGAAAGAATGCGTTGGGTTATGTACCGCCGGCCTCTGGCCGGCGTTTTTGAATTTGGGTCTTTGTGCGAAAAATGAAAACAACAGGAAAAGTAAAACCGGAGGTACGAAATTCAAACGCGAGACCAACGTCAACTGCGCCGGCCGGAGGCCAGCGGTACGAAAGGCAACGGCAAGAAGCATGCGTGCGCCAAACATTGCGATCTGCGGTGCAGCGTTACGTTGGCGCAGGCTGAAGCCTACGCTACCTAGAAGACGCGCGGGCGCAGGAGCGGGTGGGCGCGGGCAAGGGCTTCGGCGGCGTCGAAGGTGGTCGAGCCCGGCGTCACGCCGTGTGACGCGAGCGCTTCGTGCGCGGCGTGCGAGATTGCTTTTGACGCGAAGGGATGCGGCAGCGCTTCGAAAGCAGCGTCGTCATCGAGCGCGAGGTGAACGCCTTCGTCGGCGTCAATGAGGACGATGATGCGCGTCGCGTCGAGCAATTCCCTGCTGGCGATGGCGCTATCGTCGTCGCTTAGCGCGAGCCAGTGCGAATTTGCGAAGCGGTGCGCGTGGCGGTGCCAGTCGGCGAGCGTTGTGATGTAGTAGCGGCGTCCCGTCATGGGTTTGAGTAGCACAGGCATTCCTGCCTGTGCCAACGTAAAAGCGAGCCTGGATTTCAGATGTTGGGCTGACGCGCGACTGCGTTCTTTGATTTTGCAGAAGTTCGAATGCGAAAGGAACGATGTCGCGTTGCCAGCCAAGCATTTGCGATCTGCGCCGCTTAGCGGCTTGGGGCACAGGCAGGAATGCCTGTGCTACTGAAGAGCGGCCCGAAATAGAATCGTTACTTATTGGATTATTGTGTAGGTCCGCGCAAACGCAACCCGGAAAGAATGTGGGAATCTGTTTTGTGAGCACACATGCCAGGATCTGGGCCGCACAGATTTTACTTTGTCGATAAGCCGCCGGTAGTCTTCAACATTTTGGCGGCCCTTCTCTTTGCGAATACCTTTTTGCTTCTGGGGTTCGCCCTGCTGGGACGATATATTTTCCCGCCAGCTTCCGCGAATCTGCCCGCCTGTCCAGAATTCACAACCTCAAGGGTGGCCCTTCACGTTCCCGCCATGATTCGCCTCTACGCCAAGTGGGATAACGCAATCCAGTTTGTTCTCCTCGGGTTGCTCGCGCTCACAATGCTCATCTTCCGAAAGCGCGTGCGCTACGAGTATCGTGGACGAACGTTGTCTTGACCTTGTCCGTTCATTTCCTTGCAACCTAAATACTACGAGCTGAAGGTGTAGTTGTGCGTCAGCACTGCGGCGGCGTGGCGGCCGGCGAAGAATTGCTGGTAGGGTGCGCAGCTGATCGTTACTTTTTCGCTGGCTTCGATGATGGCTTCGATGCGCTGTAGCGTGATGCGGCCGAAGCGGCCGACGAGAATATCGCTGAGGCAGAGGCGCTCGGCGCGCATGGGCGAACCGTCGGCGAGAGTGAAGATGTGATGCGGCGTGACGTCGAGCGTCTCGCCATTTGAAAAGTGCAGGCGGATGAACGTCTCGGCGTCGCGCACTTCGTGGCGAATGATGCGCGTCCAACCTTCCGCGGTGCCGCCCATTGCTGCGGCTGCGTTGCTCGAGGCGCTGGTGGCCGCGGTGGTTGCGTCGGCGCGCAGGATCGACGGGCAGCGCAGATGTTCGCCCACCGCGCACGTTTCGATCGCAACTGTGCCGCGCTCTTTCGTGAGCACCACCGTGCCCGCGCGCAGACAGCTTCCGCTGCCGCCGCCCGAGCCGCCGCCTGTTCCTGAGCTCGTGGTGGCGGCGACAACCGCGCCTTGCGAAAGTGGAATTCGCGATTGCAGCGCTTGCTGTTGCGCGGCGGAATTTGTTTTCGCGGCGAACGCATTTGCGGGCGAGCCTGCGCTGCTCACACCGCCCGCTACCCAGCCGATCGCGAGCGCGGCGTCGTCGTAATAAGGATAAAAATAATAAGTGGTGGCGGCGATGAGTCCGTTGATCGCGAGCGAGCTGTTGGGGACTGCGGTAGTCGAGCCGTCGGCGCGCGAAATTGTGAGGCCGGTCCACGACCAGGTGATCGTGGTGGTGGTCGAGACGTAAGTGAACGCGCCCGACCAGGTGGGCGGCACCGAGCCTTTCATCAGCACGCCGGATTTTGCGGGGTCCACTTTGCCGCCGGTAAGCGCGCCGGAAGTGACGCGTGCGAAAAGCGAGCCGTCGGTGATCTGGTCGTCGAGCGACCACCCTTGATTCGGCCCGAGCGAAGCTTCGGCGAGGCGCTTCAGCGCTTCGTAGAGCTGCGGGTTCGAGGTGCGCAAGGATTCAATTTGGGGGACGGTGAGCATTTTGTTTGGGTAGCGTAGGTGCGCCGGAAGGCGCCGTGAAAATGACGCCTGTGCCGCAAGTTGATTGTGGCGTCGTGTGTGCGAAGCGAGGGATGCGAACGAACGCGTTGGTTTATGTACGCCGGCCTCTGGCCGGCGTTTTTGAATTTGGGTTCGAAAAAGATAAAAGCGAAAGGCGACGTCAAATGCGCCGGCCGGAGGCCAGCGGTACGAAAAGCGGAAGCGAAAAGAACGATGTCATGCGTTCGCCAAGCATTTGCAATCTCCACCGCGTAGCGACTTGTGGCACAGGCAGGATTGCCAGTGCTACCTAAAAGCATCCGACAAGTGTCATCTTGTTTGTCCGACAGTTGTCTGATAACATGTCAGATGTTCACGGCAAGCGACAGATTCCACGTTGGATAGGGGTACGGGCTATGGCGCGCAGGAAGAAAGTATCGACTACAATTTCACCGGAGAGCTATGCGTTTCTCCGCGCGCTGATTCGTTCGAGGAAAGCGGAGAATCTGGCGCAGGCGCTTGATTACGTGCTTGATGAGATGCGTCGAGCCGAGAATCGCGCACGCCTCGAGGCGGCGACAACGGCGTATTACGACAATGCTCCACAGGACGTGATCGACGAAGAGAACGAGATTGCCGAATCTTTTGCGAAAAGTGCCGGCGAGATAAATCTTGATGAGTAGGGCGGTGTCATCACGTGGCGAAATCTGGAGCGCAAAGGTCGGCGAACCGCCTGCACTTCACTGGGTCGTTGTGGTTTCGCCAAATGGGAGAAACCATAGCGCTACGATCGGCAGCATCTTGGTCGTTCCCTTCAGCAGCAGCCTGCGCGAAGGGCCTACAACGTTGATTGTCGATTCTCAGGAAACCGGTTTGCCGAAAAGATCATGTTTGCGCGCTCATTTTATTCAGCCGCTCACAAAGGCACGACTCGTCGAACGCATGCCGCGGGAACTTTCCAGCACACAAATGGAGGAGTTGTGCCTGGCGATTCGAAGATCGTTTGATCCGGATGCACCGTATTGGAAGGCTGCGCCCTAAAGGGCGGAGCTAGACGCTATGCGTTGGTGCCGCGGACTACTGCGAAGGGGTCGGGCTTCGCCCAGGGGACTAGTTTCGTTACTGAGAACCAGGCGCCTGCTGCGTTTGTGCTTAGCTGGACGCTGATGCGTTCGCCGAGGACGTTGATGAATTGCTCCATGTCGCGGGAGGCTGGGGCGCTGAGGGTCCAGTTGCCTAGCGACGTGAGCGTCACATCGCCGGGCGAGAATGCGTTGAGCGCGAGCGCACCGGCGCCTTGCACGTAGGCGGTGAGGTAGCCGAAAAGGCTACGACCGCTGATGCCGGTCGAGGCGAGGTACGCGGTGGTGTAGTAGGAATGGATTGCGACGCCGTCGTCGGAGAACGCACCGGGCGTGAGCGCGCGGATCTTTGCGCTGCCATCATTCGAGCCGAAGAAAATTTGCGCGACGCCCGTTGAGCGTTCGACAAGCGCGCAGGAATTCGCGGCGATTTTCCAAGGCGTCCATTTCCGCGAGCGCTCGGGAGATTGAAAAACGGCGACGAGCGGATCCTGCAACCCTTCGCTGTATTCAAGCGCGAGAATTTCGTTGGGCTGCGTTGCGGTGCCCATCGGCACGCCGACGAGAATGCGTTTGTGCTGAGTGTCTACTACCACCCACAGACTCTGCGCGGCTTGCCAATTGATCGCGTCCCAGGTGGGCTGAATTTCCTGTGAGAGCTTCACCGGCGCGCTGCCGTCAAAAAAATAAAGGCCGGAGCGGCCGGCGATCACCACCCACTCTTCGCCGAATCCGATGCCGTGCGCGGAAGGCGTGCCCACGGCGTTCGAAACTTCCTCGACGCCCCAGAGCGACGGCTCGTTCACGCCATCGGTGGCCGTGACATACAGGCTGCGCTCCTTCGCAAAATATAAATTATTGCGCAGCTTGAACGCAGCGCGAATTCCCTGCCCGTTGTTCGCTGCGATTTCCATGATGCCGCTCACGCCGTCGTAGGCTTCGGGCTCGCCCGTGCCGGACGCGCGCACCAGCGAAGAATTCTGCGCGGCGGCAGTGGGAAACACGTCGATGCAATCCACAAGAAACGATTCGCCGCTGGGCCCGGGCGTGCCGTCGGCATAGACGCGCAGGACGAGATCGGCCGGCAGCAATACCTGCGGAGGAAACAGGTCCGCGATAAATTCCTGGTAGCCGGTGGTGGCGGCGCTGGCGGCGACGGAAATTCCGGTCCCGATGAGGCCCATAGTTGGACTGAACGCGTTGATGTGTAACGTGCCGGCTATGAGCCCGCCGCTGCGCTTCACGCGCGCGCGCACGGAATAATCGACGCCCTTCACGCACAGCGGATCGCCGCCCGTGGCCGTGGCGGCGCTTTGCGAAATCAATCCGCGAATCAAAGTGGCGCCATCGCCGGTGATGCGATAGGCGTCGCCCCAAATCGCGTCGGACGATTCCCTGCTGCCGCCCGCGCCGCTGGTGGGATCGAGCGTCCAGCCGAGCGGGCGTCCGGTGGCCACCGCGTCCCATCCACCGTCGAATGAAAGATTATTGAACAGCGACATTTTCGAGCGCTCGCCCCACCAGAAAAGGCGCTCGGCATAATCAATCACGCCGAGCTGATCGGGCAGTTCGATCTGCGCGAAGAGATAATCCATGCTGACGCCGGCGAGCAGAATCGTGTCGCTGAAATCCACGGTGAGCGAGGTGGTGGTGTTGTCGTCAATCACCATCGAATCGGGGACGTGAAAGAAACTCGCGCCGCCTTCGGCCGTAAATGCGAGCAGGCGCTGCACTACGTTCGCGGGGCCGGTGGGAATATTGGTCACGGTAACTTGCTTCGAGCCTGCCGCGGTCCAGTTGGTGACGGGCGACGGCGCGGTCCAGAATCCCTGGCGCGTGACGAACACGACGACGCACTCGTGCACGCCCGGCGAAATATTTCCGGTGAGCGCGGAATCGGCGAGCGCGGGGCCTTCGCCGGGTCCCACCTGGCTGACGCGATCGAAAAAAGTGTCGTCAAACTGGCGGGGCAGATCGGCGCCCACGAGGCCATTCGAGAACGCCATGTACTCGCGGCCGAAATGCGTGGTGGAAGCGAAAAGCAGATTCGGCTGAAGGCCCGCGATCAGGACGCCGAGCGTACCCGGAGAGGTTTCCTTGTAAATCGTACCGAGCGAGTCGAGCACCAGCAGACGCTGTACGAGGTTCGTGGTGATGTAGGTTTTGAGCGCGTTCACATTGGGCGTGCCGGCGAGTGGCGCGAATTGCGAGACGAGGCCCGGCCGCGTGCGCACTCCGCCGGGAAAAAATTCCACGTCGGCGCAATCGGGCGACATGCCGGGCGGAACGTCGGAGGGATCGAGCAGCGTGAGCCAGGTGCCAAAGGTGGTGAGAGGCAGAGGCGAAAAGGTTTCGATGGACATGGTTTGGGTGTGAGGTCAGGTTTTGGTAGCACAGGCATTCCTGCCTGTGCCGCAAGTTCCTGCATGCGCGGCGTAGCGAAAACGAGGAAACGAAAGAACGCGTTCTTTGATCTTGCAGGTGTGGCGTGAATCGCGACGCGTTTCTAGGTTGGCACAGGCGTCATTTTCATGTGCCGCCTGCTGGCGGACGCCTGCGCTACTGAAAGGCAATTCAAAGGCGCCGGCGAGACGCCGGCGGTACGAGAAGCGCTACTGCAACTTCTTGAAGATGCCGTAGAACGTGATGGTATCGCCGGTGATGGCGCCGGGGTACGCGCCTGCCGCGAGCTCGGGGAATGCGCCGGCGGCCGCGCCCTGTTGGAAAATTTTCACCTTGTTGGAATTCATCGTGGCGCCAGGCAGGAAGACGTAATCGTAACCAGCGAGTCCGTCCATCCAGGCGGTTCCGTTGATGGGCGGCTGCGCGGAAGCGACGAGCGGCGATTGCGAAAGGTCGAGCGTGTCGCCGCCGGTGGTGTAGTTGCCGGATGCGGCGATGGTGCCGGAGACGTGGACGCGTTTGCCGTCATCCCAGGTGTCGATGAGCGAGAATGTGAGTGCCATGGTGGCTCCTTTGGGTGAGTGCGATTGGAAGGCGTGCTATGATTTCGGGCTTGTTGCGCGATGCTTGCTAGCTGCCGTGATGCGGGACTTTGTCGCGCATGTCGCTAATGTCGCGCAACCCCAGGGCGCGGCTGCGAATCCAAGCGACGGACCGTAGTACGGGCTGCGGTCGAGGTGCGCAAGAGAGCGCAAGACCGCGCGAACGGCACGGGACAGCCTAAGGCTCAGCAAGATGGGGCACAGGAACGGAGAATGATTTGCGGCGAATGAGAGTGGTGGCAGTGGCGGCGGTGATGGCGGCGGCCGCGTTGGCGTATTCCCTGCCCCGGGTTCGGGCGCAAAGTTCTTCGAGTAATGCGGTGGGCGCGGGCGTTGCTGCGAGCGCTGGCGCGACGGCTTCATCCAATGTGCCGATTGTGATCGCGCAGGGAATTTCCGTGCGGGCGCTGGCGCTGGGTCCTGCCGCTGATTCTGCTGCCGCAAGTGGTGAAACCTCGCAGCTACCTCCGATTTATTTCACTGCTGTGCAGATGCCCAATCGGGTGGTGTCGCTGGCTGGTGCGGCGTCCATCGGCGGAAACAGCGTTAGCGCGATGGGTGGCGGTGCGGCGCGCGGTATGTCGAATGCTACGGCGGCGCAGGCTGAAGCCTACGCTACTGTTGCCGGCAATGGCGCGGCAGGTTCGTTGGGCGACGGCGGGGCTGCTGCTTCCGCGCAGCTCAGCTTGAAACTCGACTCACCGTACATGCGCAGCGGCGTCGCGGTGGCGGCTGACGGCACGATATTTATTGCGGATACGGAGAACGCGACGATTCGCCGCATTGCATCTGCGACGTCGAGCGAGCCGGGCGTCATTCACAGCATCGCGGGGAGATGGGGGCCGACGCGGAGTGTGCAGCTTGTGGAGCCGATGGGGCTGGCGCTTGATCGCGCCGGCAACCTTTATATTGCGGATCATGGCGCGAACGCTGTGATCGAGTTGCACGACGCGACTGCATCCTCGCCCGGAAAACTCGAGATGCTGGCGCAGGTGGCGAAGGCTGCACAGGTTGCGGTGACGGTCGACGGCAGCCGCGTTTATATCGCGGCGCCAGAAAACGGTAACGTGCTGCGATTTGATGCGGCGACGCATGGCATCACCACGCTTGTGGCGGGTTCGGGCACGGCATCGTCATGCCTGCCTGCGGTAGCGGGCCGTGCCCCTACTGGAAGTGCGGCGAGCGGCGCGCAAAATTCTTGCCCTGATGGCCTGGCGCTTGATGGTAGTGGGAATCTGTTTGTCGCCAATTCTGCAAGCAATAGCATCTTACGCATCAACGCTGCCACGCAGAAGCTGACAACTGCCGCTAGCAACGTCAGCGTGCCGGGCGAGATTCAATTCGATGCGGATGGAAATTTATTTGTCGCCGAGCAGGGGCGCAATCGCATCAGCGAAATCAAAGGGCTCGGCCAGCCTGTTGCGAGTGTGACGCTTACGCCGCCTCCTGCGCCCGTGCCGCCGATGGGAGTTCCGTGCCCCATCATCGCGCCGCCTCCGGTCTTTGCAGGCAATACGAATTTCTGCGCCGAGCCGCTGGGGGGCACCACGCCGACGTCCGCTTTCACGCTGACGAATAATTCCAACGCCGCAATCAGCGGCATCGCGATTACCACCATAGGACTCGCGCCCACGGACTTTGTGGTTTCGTCCACTTCGTGCACCACGTCGCTGAACGCCGGCGCGAGCTGCCTGATCAATCTCGGATTTGCGCCGACGGCTACGGGGACGCGCACGGCGACGCTGGTCGTCAATTACACCGGCGCAACGAATCCGCTGGCGTCGTCACTGGCGGGCACAGGCGACGATTACCAGATCACGTTTGCGAGCGGCCAGCTGACGGAAATTTCCGTGAATGCCGGCGACACCGGCACCTTTATGCTGCAACTCGTGCCCGACAGTATTTTCACCGGCACCGTGAATTTCATTTGTCCCGGCAATTTGCCGGTGCAGACCACGTGCACGTTTACGCCGCCGAGCGTTACGGTGACGACGCCGGGGACGGCGGTGCCGTTCAGTGCGGCGTTTATGACGACGTCGCGAGTGCCAGTGAAGATGGGCGCCGCGCCGATGCGGGGCGGCAGCGGTGGAACATTCATTGCGCGCGATGCGATTGTCGCGTTCGCGCTGATCGCCATGTTCAGTAGCGTAGGCTTCAGCCTGCGCCGCAAGCTGCTACGTGCTGGAACTCCGCAAAACGAGGAAGCGCCGAAAAGTGGTCTTTACTTGGGATGGCTCCGCACGAAGCGTTTACTGCCAATCGCCTGCGCGATTGCGCTGGCGCTTGGCGTCGCCGCCATTCTCGATGGCTGCGGAAACTACGGGTCAAACAAGGCACCCACCGGCACGCCCGCCGGTTCCTACAAAATGACGGTTCAAGCCACGGCGCAGTCGGCCCCGCGCGGCGTCACGTTAACGCTCGACGTGCAGTAGGTTTTTAGTAGCACAGGCATTCCTGTTTACCCTGAGAACCGAAGGGCCTGTGCCAACACAACAACGCAGCGCTGTCGCGCCAACCTGCAAAGTCAAACAACGCGTTCTTTCGTTTCCTTGTTTCAACACTACGCACGTAGCCACCTGGCGCGAGGCGTCATTTTCGCTGGCCGCCTGTCGGCGGACGCCTCTGCTGCCGAAAGTCGACGATGGGTGCCTTTGAATTTCAGTGGGACAGGCTTCAGCCTGTCCTTTTGCGATTGCTGAGTGCGATTTCGTGCGCGAGCCAAGATCGGAAGGATCGCTGTGTAGCAACTGCGCACAGGCAAGAGTGCCTGTGCCACTGAAACCTACAGATAAATTACGCGGCGGTGGTAGCTGTAGGGTTTGCGGCGGCGGCCTTTTATCTGTTCTGGGCGGACGTAGCGTTGAATTAAGTTTTCTGTCGCCATTTGCGCGGTGCCTAGCAGATCCTGGGCGAGAGCGCGGGCGCCGCGAGAACGCGCGGCCAGTGCGGCAGTGGCGAATGCCAGCGGATCGGTCGCCGCGCGAATCTGCACCGGGTCGGTGCCGAGCGTGAGCGCCGGGAGAATCTTTTCGTAACGCACGCGCACTGTGATCGCTTGCGTTGCGCCTACCAGATTAATTTTATCCTCGCGCCATTCCCACAGCCGCAGATATGTGCTCGGTTGCAAATTGAGCATTCCGCCGCCGCTCGTAAATTTTTCCATGGGGACGAACGTGTCCGCCGTGTGTGCGGTAGCGCGTTCCCAGAGCATCTGCGGCATCAGGCAATCGGAAGGAAGCTGCGGGCTGGAGGTGTCGCTGATTTCCATGTTTGTCACGCCGCTGGAGGGATCAGGCTCGAGGTCGAGGTCCTGCTGCTCGCCGAGGACGCTGACGCCATTTTCCGCAAGCTCGCGCTGCAGGCCGCGATAGGCCGAGTTGAGCAGCGGCATCAAGAGCGCGTCGGTGAAGACGGCGCCGGATGAGTCGTTCATCAGCGCGCGCGCGAGCGTGAGCGCGTCTTCCGCCTGTGAGTAGGCGGTAGTGGGGACGACGGGCATAGCAGCCTCCGGAGATCGGTGAAGCAGCGGCGAGTGGCGGGTGACGAATGATTGGTGGCGTGCGGTGCGAATCTAAGTGCGTGTGTCGCACCTACGGCGCTCAAAATCATTTTGCGACGGGTACCCAGGCCTTCCGGCCTGGGCTAGGTATGTGCCGCGCCGACGGCGCTGGTGTGTTGTAACGCGCGAGTGCGTGCGATGGAATGAATCATGCGGTGGTAAGAGCAATTCGAAAAGTGCACGAGAATCTGAGGCGGTCTGCCGCTGGGAGTGGTCCTGACGTATACGAATTCGAACTAGTATGCACCGTCGCGAAATCAAGACAGCGTAAGCGCCGTAGGCGCGACATAAGTTAGCCCAGGGCGGAAGCCCTGGGTAAGCGGTCAATAGGAACCTCTAGCGCCGTAGGTGCGACACAGTAAAGGCGATAACTAGAGGAACGATGTCGGTGCGAGCCAAGTAGTTGGGATCTGCGCCGCGTGCGCCTTGGGGCACAGGCGTCATTTTCACGCTGCCGCCTGTCGGCGGAGGGCTGCGCTACTGAAAGCCGGAAGAGCCGGCGAGACGCCGGCGGTACAAAAACCGTGCGGCGATGCGTTACCATAACTCGTGCTTACATCAACGATCATTTACGAGGAGGAGACATGGACGCATCGGAGACTCGGACGCATTTTCCGCCGCCGGGCGGGTATGGGAAGCTGCCGTTCAGCATGGGCGTGCTGGTGGGCAGCACGTTTTATTTGTCCGGGCACCTGGGGCTTGACCTAACGACGCGAAAAGTTCCGGCTGACGTGGAGCAGGAGGCGCGGCTGATGATGGACGGATTTCGCGCGACGCTCGAGAAAGCCGACCTGACGATGCAGGACCTCGTCTACGTGCAGATTTTTTGTTCTGATGTGTCGCTGTTCGACCGGTTCAACGCGGTGTATCGCACGTATTTCACGGAGCCGCTGCCGGCGCGCGCGTTCATTGGCTCGGGGCCGCTGCTCTTCGGCGCGCATTTTGAGATTCAAGGAATTGCGACGGCGCCGTAGGTAGCACAGGCATTCCTGTTTACCCTGAGAGCCGAAGGGCCTGTGCCGCAAGTTGCCAGGTGCGTGGCGTATGCGAAGCAAGGAAGCAAAAGAACGCGTTTTTTGTTCTTTGCAGGTGTGGGGCGAGCGGCGGCGTGTTCTTGCGTGGGCACAGGCAGGATTGCCTGTGCTACTGAAAAGCGTCAATCATTTACTACCGGGATTTCTTTTTGCAATGCGGGGATTTTCGCGGCGGCCCAGTCCATCAGGCTGTCGCCGGATAGGCCGAACATTGCGGCTGTGGCGTGGCCTGGTTCGAGCGTGAGATTCATTGGCAGGCCGGCCGACCCGAAGAGGTGCGTGGCGGCACCGGGGTGCGCGATCCAGTAGGAAAACGCCGCCGCGTTGACGAACAGGCGAATGCCGAGTGCGAGCGCGTTGGTGCACAGCCATTCGCGGCGCGTTTTGGTGCCGGAGAGGCGCGATTTTGCGGAGAGGCTGGCGCGTTTCAGCACGTGCAGGCCGTGGCCGGCGACGAAGAGCGTCCAGAGATGCGCGTGTTCGGGGATGTGCATGGGGTGAGTAGCACAGGCGTCCGCCGGTAGGCGGCAGCGTGAAAATGACGCCTGGGCCGGCGTTGAAAAGCGGCGCGGATCGCGGATCCTTGGCTTGCTCGCGATTGCGTTGTTTCGTGTTTGGCAGCATAGCGCGCGAACGAACGCAGAATGTGCCGCACCTACGGCGCTTCGGAGAATTTCGGCGTCGTGTACCCAGCCCTTCCGGGCTGGGCTAACTTGTTCTGCGCCTACGGCGCTGATGTGTTTGCTCGATGGACGCGGGCGAAACGAGTCGAATGTTGTGGGATGCAGAAAACGAGAGAGCGCCAGCGTTGGGCAACCATGTGAGCGCCGTAGGCGCGACATAAGCTAGCCCAGGGCGGGAGCCCTGGGTGAGCAATAGACAAACAGGGCCAGCGCCGGAGGTGCGACAGATGCTTTGCGCGCAGTTGTCGCCAAAGGCTAAGGCGAAAAGAACGCCCACGCGGGAGTGCCAAGCAGCGATGATTGTGCCGCCGGTTACTTGGGGCACAGGCAGGAATGCCTGTGCTACTGAAAGGCAACTGCAGATCCCTCGGTCGCGATGCTCGCTCGGGATGAGCATCCTGGTCGGATGCTCAATTCGGGTTGCCTATGCAGAGCCAGTTGATTGTGTCGGTGCCGCTGGCTTGCGTTAGCGTTAGCGCTGAAGCGGACGGCGTTACTTTTACTGTGGCGATGGCTGACTGATCGTTTGCTACGCAGACTGGCGTGGAGGCGAAGGGCGTGGTGAATGTTACCGTCGCGGTGCCGCCCACCAATGCTACCGTGCCTGCGAACTGGCCCGTGGCGCCTTGGTTGAGGTGCTGCGAGACGGCGAGCGAGCCGTAGACTGCTGAGCCGCCTGAATCGCGGACCGGGGCGTTGCGAATATCCGGAGTTACGGGGCCCATGCTGAGCACAGCGTCGTCAAAGTAGACGAAGTTTCCTGCCGCGGCGGTGTTCTCGAGGAGCATCACGCGCATCGAGTGCGTCACGGTGGTCGAGAGGCTGAACGCATTCGGTACGCGGAACACGAGGCCAAAGTTGCGCGTGGGCGTCCACGCGTTCGCGGTGCTCACTTGCCAGTCGGCGCCGGTCACGTTGCAATTACATGTGATGCCGTTGTTGTAGGTGAGCGACGCGTTTGTCGATTGCCAGTTCCCCGTGCTGTTCGAGGTGCCGTCGTAATTCACCGGCGCGAGCACGCGCGCGTTGGATGATGCGGTGGTGATGCGATCGGCTTCGGTGCAGTTCGCGTCCCAGTAGAAGCGCAATCCGGGGCGGAAATTATTCGAGGTGGATGCGGACGCGACGCGAAACATCAGCGTGTACTCGCGCGTGGAATCCACTTGGATGCAGGCGGAGTTGACGCCGAGGCCGGCCGTGGCGCCGTCGCCGACGCGCACGTTGAAAGTTCCCTGCGTGTAGGTGTCAATACCTGGATTTGCCCCTGCGCTGGTTTCCTGCGCGTAAATTCCGCTGCCCGCTTGATTGATGTTCGTGCCGGAAACGCCGCCCCAGTAGTAGAGCGACGTGGAATTCTGCCAGCCTTCGAATCCGGAATTGCCGATGAGATTGTCGCCGCCGAGATCGTTCATGCCGTAGTGCATCGAGGGAAGCCAGTTGTGGCCGTTGTTGTCGATCGCGATTGTGGCCGTCGAAGGCTCGTTGGGCAGGATCTGTGCGGTGTTGCTGATGGAGAGGTATGGGTCGATCACGTGGATTCCGTTGGCCGAGCCGTCCGATGGAAATTCGAGGCAGTTGTAAACTTTTTCGCAGCGATTGTTGGGACCGAAGGTGATGGAGAGCGCGCCGACGACGTCGTAGCAAACCTGTCCGAACGCGGCGGAGCTCGCTTCGCAATCGTTGCCGTAGATTTCGTCGTTGTTGGGGTAGTTGCCGCTGGAATCTTTTTTGAAGACGTAGCCGAGCGAAGAAGCGGGCGCGAGCGTGCAGACGTTCTGCTCGATGACCACGGCGTTGTAAACGCCGGCGAGCGACACGCAAGTGTCGCCGGTGGAGTTGAGGCCGATATTATTGTGACGGATCAGCGTGTTGGTGCCGTCGAAGCCGCCGGTGGAAGTGTCGCCAAAAATTCCGTACGAAGTGCCGCCGGTGCCGAGCGCGAGATTATTGCTCTCGATGATGGAGTGGCCGATGCTGGTGAGATCGACGACCTTCGAATTCGCGCCGGTAGCCCCGAGATACATGCCGACGAGGTGCACGTAGTTGATTTTCGACGTGCCGGGATTCGGCTTGTGCACGGTGGTGCAGCCCGTGGTGGCGCAGGAAATAAATCCGGAAGTATCCGGATTGCTGATTGTCCCGAGGCCGCTTTCCTGGTAGCCGTAGATAGAAGAGCCATCGCCCATCAACTCGACTGCGTCGTTCGTGGTCGAATCGGTGATGGTGAGCTGGCCCTGTCCCCACAGCAACACGGTGCCCGCGGGAATCGAGATGTGCGCTGCGCCGGTGAGTGTGCCGGTCATGCCGCGCGCGTCGCAAACGCTCGATGAGCTTGCGGCGGCGGTGAGGCACGCGTTGAGTTTTGCGCCCGCGTCGGCACCTGCAAAGCGCTCGGCTTTTTGCACGAGGTTTAGCGAATTTACGGCGGCTGAGCCGTTGACGTCGAGATTCGATTGCGGATTCGTGGTGTTGACGCCGAGAGATGTGGGCGTGAAGCGATGCGACGATTGCATCAGGTTGATGGGAAAACTCGTGTCGCAGCAGCCGGTGAAGCCTGTGTCGGTGAAGCTCGTGGTGGACGCGCCGGAGACGAAAACGTTGCGCGGCGAGCTGTTGAAGGTGGGCGTGGTGTTGCGGAAGACGCAGTAGCCGGTGATCGCGCCCAATGCGGCGGGCGGCAGAGTCCAGGTGAGATTGACGGCGTTGTTCGGGCTGGCGACGACTACTCCCGCGGAAAATATCGAGGGCGCGGATTCCGTGGCGCTGTTGCAGGCTGTCGCGCCAAACGCGGTGCGCACCCAGTAGGTGTACGTCGCAGGGGCGAGGGTTCCGCCGGTGGTCGCAGTGCCCGTTACGTTTGTCGGCGGCAATGCGCTGGCGAATCCCACGTCGAGAGATCCTTTGACGGCTTGATACACCTGAGCGGTGTAACCGAAGCTAGCGCCATCGCCGAAGAGCAGGCCGTTGGCCGAGTCAACGCCCACCGATGCAAATTTATTTCCCGACGAAGTGGCGCGCATCGGCAACCCCGTGGTGTCGTTGTTTGCGGACTGGTACGGATCGTTGCGCAAGCGATCGCCACCGTCACTGATGTTCACGGTGTGGTCGAAGCCGTTGGAATTTTGCGCGGTGACGGAGCCGAGCGAATTGCCGCTGCCGTCCACGACGGCGGTGACGCAGGAGTTGCAATTGGTGATGAAAATATTATCGGCGCGGCCGGAAATTTCGCGCACAGCAACGGCGCCGCCGGCGGGCCCATTTCCCGTGAAGACGTGGTTCATGAAGACGCCGCTGACGGTGAGAGTGGGCGCATTGATCGTGAGCGCGGCGGTGTTGAAGATCGGCTCGTCGGAGGTGTTCACGTGATCGAACGTCATGGAGTCGAATGGCCCCATGGTGACGCCGGGGAGAGCGGAGAACGTGAAAACGTCCGTGGAGGCATCTTCGAGCGTGATATTGCGAAAAACGAAGTTTCCTGCCGTGCCGAATTGATTCACGCGCTGGATGTACTGCATTCCGCCGCCGGCTGCGTTGACGTCTTCAATTGTGATGAGCCCGTCGAGCGGAGCTTCGCCGGCGATCGGCGTCTCACCTGTGAAGAGAATGATGGGCGTGGTGGAGCTGGTCTTCGCCATCAGGCAGCCGCCCGTGTAGCGCACCCAGATACTGTTGGTAATTTTTAGCGGAGTGTTGTCGGTCTGGCCAGTGGCGCCGTTGACGGCGAGGCAGACGTTGCGGAACAGGACGTTGACCGAATCGTAGAGCGAGACGGCTTGATTCGAGCCCTGGATGGAAAGATTTTCGATGGTGGTGAAGCCGGGGAGCGCAAAGACGGGCGCAGTGTTGGGACTGGCCCCAGCGGTGACGTTGATCGCCACCATCGGCGCGAAATTAAATTGCTGGAGTTGGCTGGCTTCTCCCACGGTGCCGCCGAGCAGGTGCAAGCCCCAGCAAAATCCGCTGGGTGTGGAAAACACGGGCGAGGTGGAGGGCAATTGCGGCTGCAGCACTTTGTAGTAGAGCGGCGGCGGCGGAAAAAAGACGCTGCCTCCTCCGCCCGAAGTGGGAGGACGGCAGGCGGCGTTGATGGCGGCTTGAATTGCTGCGGTGTCGTCGGTGACGCCGTCACCTTTTGCGCCGAATGCGGTGACGTCAACACGCGGGCGCGGACCTTGCACCGCTTCGCTGCCGGTGACGGTGAGCGCGGAGGGAGTGAGCGTGCCGGGATTGAAACCGCCGGCAGTGAGTGTGCCGGTGATGGTGGCATTTCCGGCGACGCTGAGATTTCCGCCGAGGGCGAGGCTGAACGCGGAGATCGCGCTGCCGCCCGTGGAGCCGAGGTCGGGCGGGAGAATCACGTCGGGAAACGTTTGCACGCCGTTGATGCCAGGGCCGGTGATTTGCAATATGTAGCGGCCGGCGAGAGCGTAGAAATGATAATTGCCGATACCGTCACCCTGAAACGGATTCGGGGCGGGGACGGTGAGAGTCGCGTCAGTGTAAATCGCGGCGAGGGGCGAGCAAGGCGTGCCGGTGGCGGTGGGCGCGCAGACGGTGATAGTGGGGCCGGCGACGGGATGGCCGGCGGGGCCGAAGACGATGTCGTCCTTGCGTGAACCTTGCGCGCGAGCTGCGGGCGCGGCGATGGTGGCGAAGGTGATGGCGGCGAGCGCGATTGCGGCGAGATGTGTGAGCGTTTTCATCGATGATGCGAGTGGCCGCAGAGTAAGAGTTCGATTCATTGCGATTCCCTTCCCAGGAAATTTGCAGCAGGAGCGCGGCAGGCTGGGGTGAGATGGCCGCACCAGCCGCTATTGTAACGTTAAGGCTATAGGGAGAGTGCGATGACAGTAGCACAGGCAATCTTGCCTGTGCCAACGTAACGCCGAAGCGGTGTCGTCAATGCTTGGCGGGTGCGCGACTGCGTTCTTTGCTTTTCAGTAGCGTAGGCTTCAGCCTGCGCCCACGTAGTGCCGCAGCGCGATCGCCGGTACTTGGCTCGTTCGATGATTGCCTTCTTTGGATCTGTAGGCACGTCAAATTCAAAAGAACGAGGCCGGCTCTCACTCGTCTTCGCGGCTCCTCGCATGTAGCAACTTGCGGCGCAGGCTGAAGCTACGCTACTCAAAAGCCTCGCGTTGCATTACTATTCGGTGCCGTGTCACGCCACTTACCTGCTGGCCTCGCTCGCATTGCGCGCTTTGCGGTCGCGCTGTCGGCCATCCTGATGCTCGCACTGCCGGCCGCTCGCAAAGCTTCATTCGCGCAAACTGACAGGCCCGTTATCAAGGTAGACAGCTTCGCCGCGTTGGCGCAGCAGCTCGCGGCCAATCTGAACAAATGCAAAGTGAAACGCATCGTGATCGTGGATTTCGAAGATCCTATTAAGCGCGTGGATGAATTTGGCGTCTGGCTGGCGGACCAATTAGCTGCGGCGCCCGGCAATCCTTGGGGTCCCATTGAAGTGGTGGACCGGAAGCAGATTGCCGCGAAGTGGGAGCAGCTCCGGATTGCGGAGCCTTACACAATTGAACCGGACAGGCGTCTGCACATGGCGAAGGCGTTTGACGCAACGTTGATCGAAGGCAGCTATAGCCCCGCGGCAAATGGCATTGGCTTACAGCTAGGCGATCTGATTGTAAAGCTGGCGATGACGGATGAAATGAAAGCGCATCTGACGAAACCGCTAGAGTCCCTGGGACCGGGCGACGGGGTATTCACGCCAGGCGTGGGTGGAATTTCAGTTCCCGCCTGCCTGTATTGTCCGAATCCGAGTTTTGGTCCCGGCGAGTTGAACGGGCAATCGGCGGGCACTGTTCAGTTGATGATCGTAGTCGACGCGAGCGGGAGCGCGGGCGACATTACGGTAAAAAAGGAATTTAGCCGGGAGCTCGATCAGGACGCGATCAACGCCGTGAAGCGCTGGAGATTCAAGTCTGCCACTGATGTGGACGGAAAGCCCGTAGCAACGCGCACACCTGTCGAGATCGTTTTTAGCGGGCGGTGAATTGCTCTTAAGTAGCACAGGCATTCCTGCCTGTGCCAACGTGACAACGCAGCACGATTGCCAATGCTTGGCGGGTGCGCGATTGCGTTCTTTGCCTTTCGGTATGCGCGCAAATTCGAAATGCACATTCCAAACGTCAAATTCAAAACAACGACGCCGGCGTTTCCTCGTCTTGGCGACTGCTTGCGTGTGGCGTCTTGCGGCACAGGCGTCATTTTCACGCTGTCGCCTGTCGGCGAACGCCTGTGCTACTGGAAACTCGCGTGAATGGCGCGATTCCGCCAAGTTCGTTTGCCGGCGTGCCGTGCCCCTACTGTCGCGTGGGTGTGGGTGACGCTTGCGTGGCGCGGCTGCCGCCGGTGCTGCTGTTGGCGCCCAGGCCGTGCTTGGCGGCTTTTTCTGCGTCGAGGATTGCGCCGCAATGTTTGCAGACTGCTACGCTGGGTTTCACCTTTTCGCCGCATGCGGGGCAATCCGCGAAACGGGTGGGCACGTAGGCCCATTCGCGTTCGACGCCGAGCGCGATCGCGGCGCGGCGATGCAGATCCGAAATTTCGCGGAAGGAATGGCCGCGCGCCCACATCGTGTCGCCTTCGGAGATGAGCTGATGATAGTAGGCGTCGCGCCGCGTGGTGGCTGAAGCGAGTTCTTCGCCGGATGGACGCTCGCCCGCGCAGACGAAGATTCCGTGCTCGCGCAGATCCTGCAGCAGATCTTCGGCGATGTCGCGGGCGGAAATCGTGAACGGAAAGCGGCGATTATCGCCGAGATCGAGCGCGTCGCCGCGTGAAATGATTGTGACGAGCGCATACGGCTCGCCCGCGGCGCGGGCGGGAATGAGGTAGACGCCGTGGGTGCGCGAGATGTGCCAGTCCTGGTCGGAGATGGTGGCGATCGCGGCGGTGGCAGATGCGTCGCCCTTCGAGCGGGTTTCGACGAGGATGTCGCGGGGACCGCGACGCGCGTCGGCGGCAAAATCGCGCGGGGCGGAAGATGCTGGAGCGGGGCTGCTGGTGTGATTTGTAGTGGCGGGTGTCACGTAATTATCCTTTCGAAGAGCAGATTCGGGCGTGTGCACGTTTATGTGCAAATCCGGTTATTTGCACGACAACGTGCAAATAATAGAATTTGCATGTTTATGTGCAAACCGCTAAAATGGGGTTGTGGGAGCCTACACCATGCGGTCCATGCAAGGCGTGCTGATCGCAGACGTGATTCATTCGAGCCGCCGCAAGCATTTGAGCGCGCTTCTGGCAGAGGGGCTGCGCCGCGCGGATCGGGTGCATCTGCAAAAGAAGCGTATCCGCGTGCCGTATGCTGTGACGGCGGGCGATGAATTTCAGACCGTGGTGACCTCGATCGAAATGGTGCCGGAATTGATTTTCGATCTGCGCCGGCGGATGCGTCCGCTGGACCTGCGAATCGGGATCGGCATCGGCACAATTCAGGGACGCGTGCGAGCTCCGGTGAACCGGCTCGTTGGCGACGCGTTTGCGAACGCGCGCGAGGCAATTGCGGAAGTAAAAAAAGGCGGCCATGCGTATCCGAGGCTGACCGCTTTTCGATCGTCGAATGAATCTTTTGATCGCATCACAAATCTGGTGTACGGGCTTAATGATACATTGGTGCTGGGTATTACCGAGGAGCAATGGCGCGCGCTCAACACGTACGTGGATAACAGCGGCGTGGAAAGTGCGGCGCGGAAGTTGCGGGTGAACATCTCGACGCTTTCGCGAAATCTGCGGCGAAGCCATTTCCGGCAGCTGTCGGAAACGGTGAAGACGATGGAGATGTTCTTCCGGGACGAGTGGGGCTAGTTTGCACAAAAACGTGCAAATTTCTGAATTTGCATGAAAACGTGCAAGCGGCACAATCGGGCCAGAAAGCCAACCAGCGCGTACGGATAAGCGATGAACAAGCGGCGAGTGAGCGGATAAGCAACGATGAATGCGATCGAAATATTTCTGATTCTGTGCCTTGCGCATCTCGCGTCGGATTTCCTGCTGCAGACCGATGCGATGGTGAAGGCCAAGAAGCACGGCGTCACCGCATACTGGAAGCACGGGTTGATTCACTACGTGGCGATCGTCGTGGTGACAATCTTCGCGGATCCAGTGCTGCTGGCGCGCGTCCGGTTTCAGGCGATTTGCGTTGCGCTGATCGGCGCGCATCTGCTGATTGACTTTTTCAAAGAGCGTCTCACGGCAGCTGCGAAGATTCGAGACAACGCGATTACGTTTTTGACCGATCAGGCGGCACACACTGTGACGATCGTTGCGGCGGCGTTGCTCGTTACTGGCACGAGCCCGGTGGCCGCTGTTGCATGGCTTGCGGCGCTTGTCCCGCATCGCGACAGAATTCTTGCGGTGCTGGTGATTTATTTTGCGGTGGTGTTCGCGGGAGGCTACGCGATCCGTTATCTCACGCGTCCGCTGACCCGCCATCTTCCGCAGCTTGGCGACGAATCGACGCTGAGTTTGCGCAACGCGGGAATGTATATCGGTTGGCTCGAGCGCAGCCTGGTGCTGACGGCGATGATTTTGCGTTCGCCCGCGACGGTCGGGCTGGTGCTTGCGGCAAAGTCGATCGCGCGATTTCCGGAGATGGGCAAGTCGGAGCGCTTCGCGGAGTATTTTCTTATTGGCACGCTGCTGAGTTTACTTGTCGCAATCTTTGGCGGCATCGTGTTGCTGAAGGTGCTCACCGGCCGAGTTACGCTGGGGCAGTAATTTGGACGAACATCATGAAACTGAAGTTGTGCGTCATTCGTATTTTTGCAGCGATTCTCATATTGACCCTTGAGGTTGCTCCTGTTTTTCGTGCACAGGAGACAGCGCCGTCAGGCGGCCTGACGATTCCTGCGCTCGCACAAGCACTGTCCGTCGAATTGCAAAAGCATGGTGTGTGGCGTGTGCTGATTCTCGATCTCGAAGACCCGGATAGAAGCACTACGCCGTTCGGTGTTTGGCTTGCTGATCAGCTTGCTGCGAGGATTGAGCCGCCGCTTGAGGTAGTCGATCGCAAGTCATCCCGCTCCTCCTTGGATCGATTGCGTGTGCCAGGCAAGAACGAATTCGATGCGAAAGCTACCGAAGCGCTCGCGAAAAGCCTCAACGCTACGCTGGTTACAGGCAGTTACAGCGGTGCGGATAATGGCCTTGGTGTCTCGTTGCGGTTTGGAATCCAGCTAGACCTAAATAACACGATATATGAAAAACTGGCGATGACCGACGAAATCAAATCACATCTAACCGTGCCACTCGAATCGCTCGTTCCCACCGGCGGTATATTCAGGGGAGGTGAAGGGGGAGTGACCCTTCCCCGATGTCAGCATTGCCCGAATCCCCGGTATACGAAAGCTGCGTCGAATCGGCGTGTTCAAGGGACGGTCGTTCTTTCCGCGGTGATTGACCCGAAAGGCCGTGTGTCGGACGCCTTCGTATATAAGAAATTAGATCCCGACCTTGATCGCAGGGCAGTTGAAGCAGTACGAGGATGGAACTTGACCCCAGCCATGAATGTCGATGGGAAACCTGTTTCTTGCCGTGTTCCGATTGAAGTTATCTTCCGACTATATTGATGATCACCCAGAAAAGACGGCGTCTAGGGCGGCGTCGGCGGTGCGGTCCCAGTCGCGGGCGCGGCGGGTTTCGCGCTGCGCTATTGCTGCGCGCTGATCTGTGCGCGTTTGGCGGCGCGACCATTCGATGGCGCGGACGATGTAGTCGCAGGCGGCGGCGTTGAGCGGCTCGAATTCGCCGGCGCTACTTTGCAATGTGAAGCAGTGCTCGTAGTCGCCGCGCGCGGGGTATGGGCCTAGCGCGGGGATGCGGATGCCGTCTTCGGTTTCGGATGTGAGCGCGCGCCATTGTTCGGGCGAGCCGTAAAATTCGGGCGGCATCCAGCGTTCGATGTGCCAGCGATCGACGGGCAAATATTTCGGGACCTGGCGCAGCTCGATCGCTTCCCTGCTGACGTTGCCGTGGGCGTCGCGGTCAGTCCAGCGACCGCCGATCCAGGTGAGGCGCGCGCCGCCCCACACGACGCGGAAGTTCGGTTCGCCGTAGCAATTGGTGCCGCCTGCGCGCGTGATGCGGGCGGCGATCGCGGCGGGGGTGTCGTGCGTTTCGCGTGTGACGCGGATCCGCGGGGGCGCGGAGTTGCGGGATTTGGAGGGCACGGCGTTGAGTGTGGCGGTTGAGAGCGTTTTAGATTGAGGTGCTTCTGACGCGTGCCTAGTCTACGTTGCGAATTTAGAGGGCGGCTGCAGTGATGCAGCCGCCCTTTTTGTTTTTGTAGCGCAGGCTTCAGCCTGCGCCTGCGTAAGAACGCAGCTGGATCATTGATGCTTGACGATGAGCACGATTGCGTTCGTTTCAGTAGGGCACGGCCCCGCGAACCCATGACATGCCGTGCCGCTACTGTGGCGAAAGAACGCAGTCGCGGTTTGTGCAGGTATGGCGGGTGTCGCGCTGCGTTTATACGGTGGCGCAGGCTGAAGCCTACGCTACTGAACTTCTAGTAGCCGGTGGGGATGGCCAGGTTGTCGATGAAGGCGCCGCTTCTTGGCGATTCGTTCCAGACTTGGAAGCCTGTGACGAAGTAGAAGATGTACGCCGAGGCGAGGCCGCCGCTTGCGCCGTAAATCGGGAACACCGTTTGGCCACCTACGTCGTAGAAGTCGATGTCCTGCATCACGGCGCGTCCCCAGTGCGAGAGGTCGAGGAAATCCACGCGCGACTGGTTGGCGTTGATCGAAGATTTGATCGGAACGCCGGCCATTGATTTTTCGCCGGTGAAGAGCAAGTCGAGATCGCTCGCGCGCCCGCCTGCACCTTCCTTGATGATTTGCGAGATCGTCACGCCGAGCTGTTCCCACTGATGCTCCTGCTCGAGCGACGTGTACGCAATTAATTTGCTCACCTGATTCGTGCCCAATGCTTTGCGCACTTTGTTAATCGCAAGCCGCACGGCGCCGGGCGTGAGCGTGGAATTATTTCCGTTCACGCGCGGAGTGGCAAGCTCGACGGGATACGTGGCGCGATTCAAATTGAGCCACGTGCCGGTGGTCGCGTTCGACTGGTGATAGAGCAGGCCGAAGAGCGACACAGGCTGCGCGCCGGTGAGGCCATCGTGAACAATCACGTCGTTCGCAGTGGTGCCGGCGGGAACTGCGTCCACCGTAATCGTGCTGGCGAAGGGATCGACGGCGGTGACGTTGCACGAGCCGCGATTCGTGGTAAGCGTGGGATCGTAGACCTCGATCGTCTGGTTGTAATAGACGAGAACGGAACCTGGCGGCTTGGCCATCGTGAACGTGGTCGAAGCGATCGAGGTGATCGTGCCGAGCACGCCGTTGCCATTGGTCTGCATCACTTTGTCGAGGAAAGCGCGGAATTGCGCCATCGCATTTTTCACTTCGCGCTTGGCGGCGTTCTCGATCGCTTTCTCGGGCGCGTTCGAAGCGTACTCGACGAGCTTGGTGATTTCGACGGCGTGGCGGAAAAATACGGGCGTCACTTGCGCGACGTCGTAGATCGTGCCGGAACCGCGGCCCAGATCGCCGCCGTCCATATTGGCGAGGCCTGCTTTGCCTCCGGGACGAATTTGCAGCGGGAGGCGCATGTTGCGCGAGCTGACGCGTTCGACATCACCGCGCTGCTGGATCATGGTGAGCAGGATGTCGTCGCGTTCGTAGAGAAGCGGAAGTTTGTCGCGGACTTTTTCGAGTTGCAATGCGACGGATTGCGAATTTTGCATTTGTGCCATGGGGGAGTCTCCGTTGTGGGTTTTGAGTTAGCACAGGCGTCCGCCGAAAGGCGGCTTCTTGAAAACGACGCCTGTGCCGCGGGTTGCAGTAGCGTAGGCTTCAGCCTGCGCCGCAAGATGCCAGGTGCGAGGTGATGCGAAGCGAGGAAGCGAAAGAACGCGTTGTTTGGTTCTGCTGATTTGTGCGATCGTGCTGCGTTCTTACGTGGGCGCAGGCTGAAGCCTGCGCTACTGAAGGGCAAAAGCTGGGCGGCGTGATAATCTTTTCTTATGATGCGACGGTGCGGAATGATGCTGAGACGAACGACGCTTACGCCGATATTTCTTGCGCCCCTGATGCTGCTGGCGCTTCTTGCTGCGCCGGCCGGTGCGCAGGTAGGACAGCAGCCCAACCGCAATCGGCGGCCGCCGCCGACGGCGCCGCCATCCTCTACTATGCCTGGTGAAGTGCCTGGCGCCGGGCAATCAGCGGATCCCAACTCGCTGCAGACTTCCTATCCTGGCGCGAACGCAACGCTCGAGCGCGCGTTCATCGCGATGAATTTGCGCAAGCCGGATAGTGCGCCTTTTCATCAGCTGGTGCGCTTTCACTACGAAGTGGCTGGGCAGGTGCAGGACGGCACGTACGAAATTTTCTGGTCGGGCACGCAGCACTACCGCGAAGTGTTCCAATTGGGCAGTGCGCAAGAGACCGACGTGGCTGTCGGCGACAAAATGTACACGACGCGAACGAGCGTGACTGTGACTCTACCACTGCGCAATGTGCGCGACCTGGTGAAATCGCCCATGCCTGGATACCTGATGGTGGACTACGACGTGATCAGCGTTGCGGACGAGCAGGTGGATGGGCAGACGCGCTCGTGCATTCACATCAGCAAGCTCGACGCGAACACGAATCAGCAAGGCACTGCGCAAATCTGCTTTGAGCCCGATTCGAAGCAGATCGCTTCGATCAGCGCGCAGGGGAATTTTCTGAATGTGCCATCGGACGTGGAGCTGACGGCTTTCAAATCGCTGGGCGTGAAGCGCTACCCGATGCACATGACGACGACGGTGGCCACGGAAAGTATGCCGCCCGCAAAGATCGAGGCGAATGTGGAGACGCTCGAGAACGTGACGAAGTTTGACGGCGATCCGTTTACTCCGCCGCCGGATGCGGCTGTGCGGGATTGGTGCTCGACACTTGCTGCCGCGCCGTCGCTCGAAGATTACGACCAGCCGTCGTTTCCGCAAGATGAGCTGAAGAAGCTGAGCGAATTTTTCGTGCTGGTGGGCGCGGATGGGCGCGTGGTGCAGGCGGAGCCGGTGCGTGCGGCGGCTGATCCGGACGGCCAGCAGAAAGTTGCCGCGTGGATCAAGACGGCGCGCTTTCCGATTCAGAATTGCGGGACGATACCTGTGGAGTACGAGACTTTTTATACGCCGAAGCTGAAGCGGGTGTATTAGGTTTAAGTAGCGTAGGCTTCAGCCTGCGCCTGCGCAAAAACATTGTAAGACCAACGATATTTACTTCCCGCGCGATTGCGTTGTTTTTTTCGGCGAACGTAAATGCAAGAACGATGCCAGCGTTTCCTTGTCTTCGCGACATCCAGCACGTAGCTGTTTGGGGCTCAGGCTGAAGCCTACGCTACTGAACTACAAATTCAAAATGTCGGAGTCGGTTAGGCGGGCGTAATCCAGGTCGCGGGGCGACATGGATCTGCGGCCGTCGTTCCCTGCTCCGCTGGAGCCTGCGATATCAATGCGGCGTTCGGCTGTGCGCTGGCGCGTGCGGCGTTCGTTTGCGGCGCTGACGATCGTCGAGGTCCATTCGCTGAGCACGCGTTTGGCTACGCCGGGGAGCGTCTGGCGGGCGCGTCCTGTGAGCAGCGAGACGATGGCGCGCTGGTGACCGTCGTCGAGCGAGCCGGAGCGGAAGGCGTCGCGCAGCTGCGCAGCAAATTGCGGATTCGAGCGGAGGCTCGAATCGAGTTCGCGGTAAATTTCGCCGACCACGCGCGTGCGCGCGTTTTTCGCGACGCCTTTGGGGAGCAGGCGCTCGACTTGTGCTTCGATCGCGGCGACGACGCCTTCGACGGCGGCGGCGTTGGCGGCGTGGAGGAAGGCGAGCTGCGATTCGTTTGCGGTGGCGGATTGCGCGTGCGCCTGGTTTGCGGTTTCAGGGAGCACAGGCGTCATTTCCCTGGGCCGTCTGTCGGCGGACGCCTGTGCCTGCGTAGCATGTGGCTGAGTGGATGATTCGTCGAGCGAGGACATGCGGTGCGGTGCGTTTTCTGTCGCGTTGGCGAGCGGGTGCAGGTGTGGCGCGATCGCGCTGGTTGTTGCTTGGGGCACAGTCGTCATCTCCATCAGCCGCCTTTCGGCGGACGCCTGTGCTACTGAACCGGCCGCGATGCTTTGCATCGCTTCCGCTAGCGAGGCGAAGGCGGCGGGATCTAGATTCGCGATGGCGCGGGCGAGTGAGGCGTGGTCTTCGGGTCGGCGCGAGAAGAAGAGCGCGTCCATGTGGTTGACGTCGGCCAGGAGCGCGGTGGCTTGGCGGGCGGCGTCGGGCGTGGCGAAGGATTCGCGGTAGGCGGAGGCGTCGCGCCAGGCGGAGCGCAGTTCGGGGTTGGCGTCGAAGGTGGCGCGGAGGTGCGCGGGTTCGGGGATGGTGGCGTGCGCGTTCGCCGTGTGGGCGACGGGCGTGTTTGAATTGTCATTTTGCGCGGAAGGTAAAGGCGCCGACTGCGCGGCGAGCGCGTCAGAGAACGTCCCGGCGGTACGTAAACCATCGGCGCTATCTGCGGCATCGGCGGCGTCGAAATCGAATTCGAGCTGCTGGGTGTCGCGCGGCGGATTTTTCCGCGGGGACGTGATGCCGAGTATTTCGTCGTCGGTGGCGCGTGGCGGCGCGGGGGCCGCGGGAGCGGCGTTGCGCAATGGCGACGCTGTGGATGTCGCGGCCAAAGGTGCGGCGGGCGCGCGTGTTGCGGACGGCATGCGGTTCTCCAGTAGCACAGTCAATCCTGACTGTGCCTCAAGTTGCTATGCGCGCAGCGTCGCAAAACAAGGAAACCAAAGAACGCGTTCCTTGATCTTGCAGGTCTAGCGCAGCGATGCTGCGTTCCTACGCAGGCACAGGCAGGATTGCCTGTGCTACTGAAAGGCGTTTTCGCCCTTGGGCGAAAGCTTAGTCCTGGGCTGAAGGTACAGGTGGTGTTCCAGGGGCGCACCTGTACTTTTGCACCGGCTGTGGAAAACTATTCGCCAACGGCGCGGCAAATGCTGTACTTACGAGGTACCGTGGAAAATGGTACGGGCCGGTTTTAGTTTGAAACGAACGTACTATTTCGCTGGCTTTCGCTTTTATGTACATCTATATCAACGGGGAGCACAGCAAGCTGCGCGTTCCTGAGGAAGCGATCACAATTTCTGAGGTGTGGAAATGAGCACCATCCCAACGACCTCCGCAGAGGCTCGAAGTAAATCCGCTACTTCCGGTTCCAAATCATCCTCGAATTCAAATAATCAGAAAAGTAATTTGTCCGGGATCGAACGCCGCCGGCGCAAGCGCGCGAAAATTTCCGCACAGGTGCATGTGCGGGTGGTGAATTCACCGGAGCCGTTTGAAGAAGTGTGCAAGAGCGTGGACGTGTCGCGCGACGGCCTGCTTTTTACGAGCGCGCGCGCCGGCTACTGGAAAGGGCAGATGCTCGAGGTGACGTTTCCCTACTCGACGGCTGCGGGCGACTTCAACACGGCGCAGAAAGCAGAAGTGGTGCGAGTGGAATCGTCTCCGAGCGGCAGCCAGCAGCACGGAGTGGCGGTGCAATTCTGCGCGGCGAAGGCGGATGCGAAGAGTGAGAAGAAAGTGCCGACGGGCGCGGGCGCGTCGGGCGGTGCGTACGCGTCGAACGGTGCATACGCTTCGAAAACAAAGTTGAGCGTGGCGGATCCGTTTGTGGATTCACCGCTCGCGCATTCGCAGGCGACGCAGGAAGCTTCGAACGCAGCGGCAAGCGCCGCGGTGAAGCAGCAAGCGATTGTGCTGGCGGTCGAGTCCGACCCGCGCACCGCAGACATCATGCGAAATATTCTGCAGTCGGACGGCTACACCGTGATCGTGGTGCCCACGGCGCAGCAGGCTCTGGAAGTATTGCGCACCACGGTGCCGGCCGTGTTCCTTGCGGAAGTGGAAGGCGAGGACATGACCGGGCACGATCTATGCCTGATCATCAAGCGCAACGATCGCCTGCAGCGCGTGCCGGTGATTCTGCTGACGCGCTCGGCACAGCCCGCCGATTATTCCGCAAGCCACCAACTGGGTGCGGTGGTGTGCATGGCCAAGCCGTTCAAACCGGAGCGGCTGCTGCACGTGGTGCGATTGGTGGCGCCGCCGCCGTCGCAGAAAAGCGTATACGGCGCGTCGCGCGTAGCGGGCAGCTCGATCGAGCGCACGCTGTAGCCCGTTATTGACTGGGGAATCCGGCGGCGCTGCTCCACTAGAAGTGTTAAAATCCCTACCATGAGAAAGAAACGTACTGCCCGTTCGACTTCCAAGACCGTCGTGAAACCCGTCACAGTGAAGTTTCGGCTGAAATCGGGCGGAACGATTTCGGTGAAGGCCTACCGCACTCGTGCTTCCCGCACAAAAGAGTAGATGAGGTCGATCTATCTCGACAGCAACATCCTGATTTCGTACTACTCAACCGATTCGCGGGAAGCCCCAAAGAAAAAGATGGTTCAGCGTGCTCTGGATGTATTCGCCCGCGCGCGTGACGTCTACCTTTCCACTTCGACTTGGGCGCTGACCGAAACTGTCAACATCCTGATCTCCGAAAAGAAAATGGCAGCAGCGGATGTCGCGGATATCGAACAGCGTCTATTCATCGAGAGCTTCGGAAACCTTAAATTGCACTTCAAAGATGTTAGTCCCGACAAGAATTACGATTTCGACAGATTCTTCTACGACGTCCGGGAGGGAATCTTGCAGTACCACTCTGGCGTGGGTGACGTGATTCACAGCGTGATTATGAAGAACAACGGTGTCGATTTCATTCTCACCTTCGACGAAAAAGATGACTTCAAGCAAATTCCCGGGCTGACCGTTTTTCATCCGAAAGATTTTTAGGATTGCCACACTCCACATCTGCAAGCACGAATCACTTCGTTGGACGCGGGGGGAGTAGGTTGGACGGGTGCTGCAGCAACGCGCCTTGCTGTTTTAGCAGGTACGATTTGTGCAGCATGGCGTGGGCGCGGACGTTGGCGTAGCCGGCGGGAACTTCGATCTTGGCTACTTGGCCTGCGTCGGAGGAGAACCAGCGCATGCAGGCTTCGAGTTCGACGCGGTGATTGTCGGCGAATTCGTCGGGCATGATGCTGGGTAGCATGGTGACGGAATCGGCGGTGGCGTTGTTTGCGACTGGACCTGCGACTGGCGATTCCGCGACGAGCTGCGCGATTTCGCGGTATTGCTTGGTGCGGGATTCTTCGTCGGGGATTACCAATTCTTCGAGGCCGATCAGGCGTTTCACTAGCGCTAGATTTTCTGGATGCGAGAGCACGGCTTGCATTTCTGGATCTGGGCTGCCTAGCAGCTGCAGCAGGACGCCGCGCTGTTGCGACCAGAGCGTCGGATACTGCTCATCCGTCTCCGGGTAGCTGAATAAATTCCCCTTCAAATCTGCGAGGCGAATCCATCTTGATTCGAAGGCTGCGCCTGCGCCGAGCAGTGTGACCTCCACATCATTTGGGCGATTGCGGCGGAAGCAATCGACGGCGAGCAGCATCACGTCCGCGTGGAAAAATTTCATGCGGCGCCAGACGAGGCCGATGCGGCCCATGGCTTGGTCGCGCGCCATGGCGTAACCGGCGGCGGTGTCGTTATTGGCCATCGCGCCGCCAAACAGCGCGGGGAATGCGCCGGTGAGAAATTGCGCGACGGGGCCCATCAGATTCGCGGCGTGCTCGGCGAGATCGGGCGGCACTTCGGCGGGCGCAGGCTGAAAAAATCCCGAGGCGAGCGATTGGCCGGGCTTGGAGCGCGCGGGATAGTGCGCGCCGGGCTCGGCGGTTTGATTTTGAAGCGCGTCGAAATCGAGCACTTCGCTATCGGCGTAAATCGGCGGGATGCCGTACTCGTAGGTTTCGATCTGCAGATTCGAGAGCGTGTTGAAACGTTCCTGCACGCTGATGAGCGAGTCGCCAAGTGCAGGCCGGCCGCTCGAGCCGTCACCGGGCAGCGCGTGGAGGACGCGCCAGTGGTCGTCCATATTTTCGCTGCGCGATTCGCAGTAGGTTTCGCCTGCGAATGCAACATAGGCGCCATCGGGGAAAAGTTGGAGGAGTTCGTCGCGCAGAGATTTATCGTCGAGCGCGAAGAAAGCCCACGGACGCAGCCAGGTGCGCTGGAACGTGATGAGGTTGATATTGAAATCGCCGCCTTCGGTGAGCGGTCCGCCCTGCGATTGCGCGAGACGCGCGAGGCGTTCGTATTCCTGCGAGCCGGTCGCAACTGGCGAGCCGATTTTATCGGCGGCGTGCGGATACGCGGCGCGAAGGCGCGCCTGGTGCACTTCCATGTTCCATTGCAGGTAGGGATATTCATGCATCTCGCCGGCCCATGGCGGAGTTTTCAGTTCGAGGCCGCCGACGATGGTGATCACTTCCTGGCCGTTGGGGACGCGGAGGCGCGTTTCGACGGAAGGCACGGTGACGGTTTCAGCGGCGACGAAATTTTCGGAGGTGAGGAGGGCGCCGCACTGGTCGCACGCGACCGCGGCGTTCCCTTCCGACAGTAGGGGCACGGCACTGCCGTGCCCGGCGATCGAACTTGGCGAGGTCGAGCCATCCGCCTCGGAGTTGATGCCGGAATTCGCAGCGCTCGAGCGAGCGGCTGTGCTTGATGGCGCGTGGTTGCCGTTGGCGCGTTCGGGCACGCCATGCCGTGCCCCTACTGAAGAATCGGGGGCCGGGGTTTCTTCGCCGCAGTCGGGGCAGACGTAGACATCCTCGCCGATTTTTACTTCGCGGGCGGCGATTTCGGTTTCTGGGTGGAAGCCGAAGCGCTGGCCGTCGACGACGAAGCGGACGTAGGCTCCGACTTTGCCGTCGGTCCAGAGATTGAACGCTTCGTCCACGATTAAATTTCCGATGCGATTGTTGCGTTCGACGAGCTGAGCGACTTCGGTGGCAGCTTTCGCGGCGGAGACATCTTCTTCGGCCTGCGCGGAGGAGGGGAAAAAGCGGACGCGCGGCACGTCCTGCGAGAGCACGCTGACGATCGAGAGGCCGAAGGCCTGGTAAATATTGGTGACGAATTCGTAGCGCGGTAGGTCCTCGATCGAAGACCCGTCGGTGAGTTTTTGTTCGAAGGGGAGATGCCAGTTCTGGTCGCGCTCGCTCCACCAGAGGTATTGCAAGCCGCGCCAGAATTGATGCGCCTGCTTGATGCGGCGAATTTCCTGGCGGCGCGTGGATTCGGATTCGGTTCCGAATTGCTGGACGATGCGGCGGAGCGCGGATTGGAGGCGTTCGGGGAGTTGTTCGTTATTCGCGCCGAATGGCGCGGGGGAAAAAGACGAAGGCAAATGCGCCGGCCGCGCGGTTAGCGCGTCAGAAGCAGCCCCGGCGGTACGAAAACCGTCGGCGCCGCTAAGCTGCGCGGCTTGAGCCGGGCCTTCGATGGGGACGATCGAGGCGTCGGGTCTTGCAGTTTGATTCGAAGTGGGCATTCGATTCTCGCTTGGTGATGGCGGTTCTTTGATTTCGCGCGTGGGTTTAGGTAGCACAGGCAATCCTGCCTGTGCCGCAAGTTGCTAGGATCTGTTGTTCGCGATGCGAGGAAACGTTGGCGTCGTTGGGTTGACGTCAGTAGGAAAGAAAAGAACGATGTCGAAATGCGCGCCAAGAATCAGCGATGGAGGCGTATTGTTTCGTTGGCACAGGCAGGATTGCCTGTGCTACTGAAAAGCTAGACGCGGCCAGGAGTGCGGTGCATGGAGATTCTATGACCGGGTACATGCAGGAGTGGGCGAGATACGAGATACGGAAGACCAGAATTCAGCTATATGTGCTACTCGAGTTCCTCGCCATGTTGCCGGTAATGTGGGTTGCGGGGACGCTCTCCCGGAGATTCTTTCCTACGCTGAGATTGGGCTGGCTCTTTCCGCTTCTGTGGGGCGTGCTTCTCTTGTGGACTTGGACTCGGGCAAGGATATTTCAGTGTCCGCGATGCGGCAAAAGCTTTTTCGGGCGATGGAGTTTAGGGCAAGAGTGCGTGCACTGCGGTCTGCGGAAACCGAAGCGAATCGCTATCAAGGACAATTAGCAACAGATGGCGAACGACGGCTACTCGATTACTACTGTGGTTTGGCCTCGGGCTATGGCTGTGGCTAGGCGGCCGCCGCGATCGTCGGAGGGGAAGCCGAACATGCAGTGGATGAAGCGGACGTCGTGGAGGTCCACTTCCCCGCCCTCGTAGCGGAGGTGCGTGCCGATGAACGTGACATTTTTCCAGTGGATGCCATCGAGGGTTTGCGCGGCGCCGACGATGGTGAGGTTTTCGACGTGCACGTTGTCGGCGAAGATGCGCGACGGAGGTGGCTCGAGAATTTCGGCGCTGGAGGGCATGCTGGTCGCGTCGAGAAGATTGCCCCCGAGCGACGCGGGATTGAGCACCGCGCCGATGGCGAGGATTCGTGGCGCGCCGACGAAGACCTGACTCGCGGCGACGTTCGGCGCGGATTTGGAATTACCAGCAGATGAAGCGTTACTCGCGGACTTGGAATTACTGGTCGCTGAAGCAGATGAAGAATTCGCAGCGGCTTTGGAGTTACCGGCAGATGAAGGACTACTCGCTGATCCGGAATTGGTGGCAGCTGAAGAATTATTTGCGGATTCGGAATTGGCTGCAGGCTCCGAATTGGACGATGCCGCTGGCGGCTGATTCGCGCCCGATGGCGGCGCGGTGGCGCCCGTCGCGGTGGCGACGAGCAGCTCGTCTATGTTGAGCGACTGTGGCGTGCCGGGCGGGACGGGCTCGATCGAGGAGCGCAGTTCGGCGAGTTCGATGCGCGCGTCGGTGACATGCTCGGTGAGCCGCGAGTTGGTGTGATAGGCGGCGAGAATCTGGTCAAGCTTGGCGAGGGCGTCGTCGAAAAAATCGGGCGGCGTGGGCTGCGAGCGGAGACGCGCCACAATCACGAGGGATGCGGCGCGATCGACGGCGACATTCGTCTCAGTGGCGTCGCCTTCGGAGGCGTGGCGCTGGGCTTCGTCGAGCGCGACGATCACATCGCGCTGCCAGCCGGGAATAATGCCGGTGGCGAGATTCGCGGCCGAGCGGCTGGCGGACGTGAAGTCCTCATACACCGCCACATTTGCGCGTGAGTTGCCATGGCGTGTGCGCAGAGCGAATTGAACGCCGCGGAACGTGAGCACGACGATCAGAGCAAACGCGAGAAGAATGACAAGCGGACGGATGAACCAGGGCGCTGTCGGTCGGCCCCGGCGCCGTTCCCAACTGCGCACGCGTCCACTGGGGGAATCGGAGAAGCGTTGGCTCATGGGCGAGGCGAGGCGCGAGGTGCGGCGTGTTGTTCAGCGCGGGTCATGTGATGTTGCGGCGCGCGGTGCGACGTCGCGCCGCAATCGCACATGAAGTATACGCGACGCCGCGCGATTCGGTTACAGGGGCAGAGCGGTGCCGTGCGCAATCCAGCGGGAGACTGTATCGCGCCTACGGCGCTTGGATGAATTTGGGGCGACGTGTACCCAGGGCTTCCGCCCTGGGCTAGGTGTGTTTCGCGCCTACGGCGCTGGTTGTCTGGCGGCGTTACTGGCAATCTTCGGCGAATTGGTCGTGGAGGAAATTGGTCAGGTCGTTGTGATTGGAGAAGACGTGGCTTTCGGGGGCGGAGTGCATCGAGGCTTGTGGCATCGAGGAGCTTGGCGACGCGTTCGCGGATGCGGGGGCGTTTGCGGCGTTGCCGTTGGCGCGGCGGTGGATGCGGGCTACGAAGCCGCGTTGGGCGCGTCCTGAATGTGCGGGGACGAGTTCGGTGGCTTCGATCTCGACGCGATGGATTGGGCCGGACGCGGAGTTCGCGTAGGCGTCGGAGCTGGAATTAGCGCCGCTGCCGCTTGCGCTGGACGAGCCTGCGCCGGCGTCGTCTTCTTCGCCTGTCTCACCGCGCGCCACTTTTGCGGCGTGTTCGAGAGCCTGGAGCGCCGCTTCGGCTTCGCGCGCTGCTTCGAGCGCGTCGCCCACAACCGGATTCATGTAGTAACGACCGCGAATGTACGGCATGTTTTCCCTCCGGACGTAGCGCCGGCATCCTGCCGGCGTTTTTGAATTTACGTTTTGCTGCTGATCTAGCATTTCTATTCGTGCAAAGCGAAAGACAAAACGGCCGGCCGGAAGCCGGCGCTACGAAAGAACAGCGTGATGTGCGAGATGACGCTACTGATGTGCAGGTGGGAGCGGATCCGTGGCGGGCTTTTCTTTTTGCGCGGATTCGAATTCGAGCAAGCGGTGGATTTGCGGCCAGGAACGGCGGCGCGTTGGCCCGGCGACGTGCGGGGTTGAATTCGCGCGCGGGCGCGGATGATTTGCGGTGCGCGCGACGGAAGCTGGCGTCGCGTTTTGACTTTGCGTTGCGGCGAGATCGTCGAGCGACGCAGACACAGGCGGAACGCCGGCGATGCCGAGGATGGAATTTAGCAGGGCGCGATTTTCGGCGCGGAGACGGGTGATTTCAGTTCCCTGCCCTGCGTTAGCAGCGCGTTCACGCACGAGTTCGGCTTCGAGGGTGCGGGCGCGGCGGGTTGTGGTGAGGCGACGCCAGAGATTACGAAGATAGAACGAGGTACGCAATAGAGTTCTTTCGGAGGTGAATTATTCGGATGCCGAGGATCTTCGAATCGTTGACACAGCGCATGCTGTAGCTGCAGCTAGAAGTATCGGTCCACCGAGCATTCCTATCAACGGCACAAACTCTTTCCAATGTGCGAAATCCCGTAGCGTTTGCATCGTTGTAAACGGCATCAGAATGTTGACCACAAATAGCGGCAGAAAGAGGCATGCCGCAGCAATGCAACCCGCAATCGCAAGTTTCGCGGCTGGTCTTTGGGAGAATGGAGCCACAATCGCAGCGATTAGGAGCAGAACGGAGCCAAAAAAGCACAGGTAGGCCAGTGGACTGGCAGGAGCGCCCCAAATCGCTTCTGAAGCGCGGTAAAAAGCATAGGTGCCCGCAACGACGGAAAAAGCGAAGTAGACAATCGCTGACCGCATTCAACCATTTAATCACAACGTAGATTGCCGGTGAGCACCAATCGTAAGAGCCTCACCTCTGAAGAGGTGAGCTACATTGAAAATTAACGGCGAAAGAGCCGGCAGGATGCCGGCGCTACAGCGGAGAAAACTGAAATTCAAAGGCGCCGGCAGGAGGCCAGCGGTACGAACGGCGCAGAGAACGATTAGCGGCGGCGGCGTGGGACGAATTGTGTGCGGCGGTGCTCTTCCAGTTGGGCTTTGCGGGCTTGGATTGCGCGCACTGTGGGATCTGCGCTTAGGACGCGGGCTGCGAGGCGCGCTTCGTATGGCAGATGCTCGATGGAATAGGCGGCGTGCGTGGCGTAGCGGGATTTCAGGCCGTAGCGGGCGGCGTCGGCTGGGTCGTCGCCGTCCATTTTTTCTATGTCTTCGATGCGGGCCATGTCGCGGACGAGCGTCGGGATGGTGCGAATCAGCTCGATGCAATTGTCAGTGAGGAGCCACTCGTCGGCGTCAAGCATTTGGTACATGAGCATCCAGCCGCCGATGCGATCGTTGTCGGCGGGGATGGGGCGCGGGAAGTCGGCGGCGGCGAAAACGTCACCCATCTGGTCGGCGATCGAGGCTTCGTCGGTGCGGCGGGCGAAGGCGTCGGGGGAGAGGTAGATGGCGTCGATTTTTTCGTGCGGGTGCGAGATCGTACGGGAGCCAAGATCAAGTGGATTGTGCCCCGGCAACGGCGCACAGGCTGAAGCCTGTGCCACTGAGCGGGCGATGATTTCGTGAGCGAGGTCGCGCGGAGCGGTGCGATGCGTGACGTATTCGCGGTAAGTGATGACGGACTGTCGCGGCGCGATTTCGTCGCGACCCGGTGCGGCGGCGTGCCAGTAGGTGGCTGACGGGTGCTCGAAGCCCCAGTCGATTGAGATCCAGCGGGGCCACCATGGTTTCCAATCCACCGTCTCTGCGCGGGCTATGTGGCGCGTTACGTCGAAATTATCGAAGTATTGGCCGGCGAAAACTTCCCAGTCGCCGTCGAGGAATGCGCGCCGCAGGTGCGAGGGCAGCGCGGCGAGCGTCTTCAGATAATTTTGATCGGCGGCGTAGATTGGATTGTCGTGAACGCGCGCTGAGACGAAATCGTAATCGCTCGGGTCGTAGCACTCCGGATTTTCCATTCCTGGTGCGGGCTGCTTATCAATCCACAGTGACTTCACCCAGGCGTGGCCGATGTTGCCGGGATTCGTTGCGCCGGCCATGTTTGGAAACGTGCGCGCGATCGGACAGCGATTGCGGCTGGTGAGAAATTGCCACTGGCGGAGAGTGAAGAGGGTGAGCTCGTCGATGCCGATGAAAAGAAATTCTGCGCCCTGATATTGGTAGACGTCATTTTCGGCGGCGCAGTAGCCGAAGCGAGTGGTCGAGCCGTTGAGCCAGGTGACGACGTGCTTCGAGTCGTTGAAGCTCGAGTAGAGCTCGCGCGGGATTTCTTTGCGGAAATAAAGCAGCAGCGATTGCTCGAGCTCGGGAAACGTGCGGCGGAGGAGGAGCGTGTTGGAGCCCATGTTGTCATTGGCCTGAACGACCGCTTCCATGAGCAGCGCCATCGATTTGCCGGGACCGGCCGCGCCGCCGAAGAGGCGATACTTCGCGGGCGATTTGTGGAAGTCGCACTGCTTGGCGAAGGGCGCGTAGGCGAGGAAGCGCTTCGCGGCGTTGGGGTCGGCGTTAGCGTCGTCGGCGTTTTCAGGCGCGTCGTTTGAATCGCGAGCGGAATCGGCGTCGGCGTCGCCGGTGTCGTCGTTGGCAGCGAAGACGGATTGATCATCGCGCCAGCGATCGAACCCGGATGTGACGGTGACGGACATGGGTTTGGTAGCACAGCTGTTATTTTGCGGACGACGAAGGTGCGACGGCGGTGCTTGGCGCGATGCTTAGCGTGCGGATCTTTTGGCCTACGTAGAAGGCGGCGGCGCCGCCGACGAAGGATGCGGCAATGGCGGCGTGATGGAAGCTGAGGACGGCGCCGAGCGCGAATGCGCCGATGCCGCCGAGTTGGACAATGTAGCCGATGGTGGTCTTGCTGGCGCTCATTGTGGAGCTCCTTTGGAAAATGTGAAATGGGGGATTTTAAGTAGCGTAGGCTTCAGCCTGCGCCAACGTCATGCCGCGCCTGGATCGCTGACGCTTGGCGCGTGTCGCGACATCGTTCTTTTCGCCGTTTGGACGCAACGTCAAACCAACGCAGCCGTGAGTTCCTCGTATCGCAACACTTCGCAGGTAGCAACTTGGGGCGCAGGCTGAAGCCTACGCTACTGAAAGGCGTCAGAAGCCTGTGCAGAGACGATTTTCAGTAGGGCACGGCATGCCGTGCCCGGCGAAAGAACTTGGCGGGATTGGGCCGTTCGTCGCGATGTAAAAGTTCAGAGGCTACGGCGAAACATTTTGTAGCGCGTGGTGCGTGGATGGCTTACGGGTGCGTGTGGCGCGTTCGGGCACGGCATGCCGTGCCCCTACTGTGAACCTGGATCCGCCGGTGCGGAACTGGGCGGTGACGCGGGGCTTGCGGCGGGTTTGCTAGCT
>Ga0209525_1000042_pt1 | contig 47232 bp, 40 predicted proteins | sample JacPin_JW_Ref_O1_FD_187958 | JGI IMG/M metagenome (GOLD analysis project Ga0209525, IMG submission 187958) | Forest soil microbial communities from Algoma, Ontario, Canada - Jack Pine, Ontario site 1_JW_Ref_O1 (SPAdes) (version 2) | ecosystem: Environmental > Terrestrial > Soil > Boreal... | reverse complement strand
GAGCGTTTTGCCGCTCGCATCGGTGTTGCTGGCGATGAAGGCGACGACGTTTCCGGTGTTGTCGGATGCGACGGTTTCAAGCATGTCTCCCGAGGCGATGCTCGGCTCAAAGGTGTTTGCGAGAGGACTGCCGATGGTGAGCGTCGAGAAGCAGAGATTGGCATTCTTCGCAGCGGTGATGGTGCCGGTGACATTGAAGGAGGAATCGGTCTTGAAGGTGACGGAGACGCTCGCGGCGGGGCCGCCATTTGAGCTCTCGAATGAACCGACGTAGGTGCCATTGACCGCAGAGAACAGCGTGGCGGTAAATTGCCCTGAGTCGCTCTTCATGCATGAACCGGTGGAGCGAAATGTTCCGGAGAATTGGTTCGGGTCGACGCTGGGACTACCGGTGAATGTGATGGTGGCTCCGTTGTCGAGGGTGACGGTAAGGGTGGCCTGGTAAAAGCCGAAGATGTCGTAGCCCGTGACGTTCGCGCTTGCAACCCCGCCTGAATTCGAGCAGCTCGAGTTCGTGAATGTATCGGGGAGAGCGGTGGCGAGACCGATCGCGATTCCGAATTCACTCGTGAGCGTCCAGTCCGTTGTGATGACGAGCGGGTTGTAGCAATTCGAGTTCGAGTCCTTTGGATTGTCCACATTCTGGCCGCTGCAAGGATAGGGATTCCCGTTGGCATCGAGCAACGGGTAGGCGTTGGGCGCCGATTCTTTGGTGGTAACGATTGTCCATTGCTGCGGGGACGTCTGAATTTGCGCTGAGGCGGCGAGTGTGGTGACGAAAAAAGCCGCGGCTAGCATTCCGATTCTACTGAATCTCATGGTTGGTTCTTCCTTGAATTGCTCGATTTGACCGGCTCGCGTTACTTAATGCTTGCGTGACAGTTGCATTCTGGCGGTGGCGGCAGTGATCCGAAATGGCGCAGGCGTCCTACCAAGGTGGAACTGTGCGGACTGATTGAGCTAGGACAGGAGTACTAGGAAGGAACTCAGTGCTAAGACCATGAAGTACAAGCGCTTAGCTTGCGTGTGGGGCCGTGCGGTGGGCGATTCGCTTTCTAGCGAAAGGAATTGGGATAGAATCCATGTACTTCGAATGTCTGAAAAAGGAGCTGTGATGCGTAAGGTCGGATTGCTTGTGCTGGCAACCGTGCTCACGCTGGCGGCGAACAAATTCGCTTCGCCTCCCGTGCCGCCCACAGCAAAAAGGGTTCCCAACGTGACCGAGGTGAATGGACACAAGCTCGTGGACAACTACTACTGGCTGCGCGACAAGGCAAACCCCGAAGTGAAGGCGTATCTCGAGTCCGAGAACGCCTACACGGACTCGGTGATGAAGCCTACCGAGCCTCTGCAAAAGAAGCTTTACGACGAAATGCTGGGCCGGATTAAAGAGACGGACGTGGAGGTTCCGTACAAAAAAGGCGACTACCTCTATTACACGCGTACGGAAGCCGGCAAGCAGTACCCGATCCGCTGCCGAAGAAAAGGCAGCATGGATGCGCCCGAAGAAGTGCTGCTGGATGTGAATGAACTGGCGAAGGGGCAGATCTTCATGTCGCTCGGTGAGTTCGAGGTGAGCGACGACGGAAACTTGCTGGCGTACAGCACGGACAACACGGGCTTCCGCCAGTACGTGCTCGCGGTGAAAGATCTGCGGACCGGGAAAACGCTGCCGGACCATGCAGAGAGAGTGGGCTCGGTGGCATGGGCGAACGACAACAAGACATTCTTTTACACGATCGAGGATGCGCAAACCAAGCGGCAGTACCGAATGTACAGGCATACGGCGGGCACTACGAGCGCGGATACTCTGGTGTATGAAGAGAAGGACGAGCGATTCAACGTGAATGTGGGCAAGTCGCGCAGCAAGGGTTACATCTTTTTGGTTTCGGCGAGCCATACGACCAGCGAGGCGCGCTACGTTTCGGCCGACCAGGCGACGGCTGAATGGAAGGTGATGGAACCGCGCAAGCAGGACGTGGAGTATTACCCGGACCACAACGGAGATTTCTTCTATCTTCGCGCCAACGACACGGGACGCAATTTCCGGTTGGTGAAGGCGCCTGTGGCAGATCCGCGCCGCGCGAATTGGCAGGAAGTGGTGCCGGAGCGGCCGGACGTGATGTTGCGAGACTTGGACTTCTTTAAGAACTATTACGTTTCCTACGAGCGCCAGGATGGCTTGCCGCAGATTCGCGTGACTGATTTGCAGAGCGGGAAATCGCGACGGATCGAATTTCCCGAACCCGCTTACTTGAGCTACGGCTATATCAATGCCGAGTACGACACCACCAAGATTCGCTACGGCTATCAGTCGTTCATTACGCCCCCGTCGGTTTTTGAGTACGACATGGCAAGCGGCGCTTCCGTCCTGCTGAAGCAGAAGGAAGTGCCCGGTTATGACCGAGGGCGTTATCAGGTGGAGCGGATTTATGCCACTGCGCCGGATGGCGTGAAGGTTCCTATCTCGCTAGTGCATCTGAAAAGCGAGAAACTCGATGGAAAAGGTGCGCTGTATCTCACCGGCTACGGCTCGTATGGCTATGCGTATGACATCAACTTCAATTCGAACATTTTCAGTCTGGTGGATCGCGGCGTGACGTTTTCTGTGGCGCATATCCGGGGCGGCGGAGAGATGGGGAAGGCGTGGCACGACGCCGGTCGCATGATGAACAAGAAAAATACTTTCACCGACTTCATCGCTTCTGCTGAGTACTTGCTGACGCAGGGTTATGGCTCGAAGGACAGGTTGGTGATTGAAGGACGAAGCGCGGGCGGTCTTCTGATGGGTGTGGTCCTGAATATGCGCCCGGATTTGTTTCACGCAGCGCTGGTCGGTGTTCCCTTTGTTGACGTGATAAATACCATGCTGGACGAATCGTTGCCACTGACCGTGCCGGAATTTGAAGAGTGGGGCAATCCGAAGGAAAAGGCCGCGTTCGATTACATGATCACGTACTCGCCGTACGACAACATCGAGGCGAAGGCTTACCCGAACATGCTGGTGAAGACGTCGTTCAATGACAGCCAGGTGATGTATTGGGAGCCGGCAAAGTATGTTGCGAAGATGCGCGCTGTGCGCACGGACCACAATACTTTGCTTCTGAAAACGAATATGAGTCCGGCCGGACATGGCGGAGCGTCTGGGCGATACGATCGGCTGAAAGAGACGGCGTTCGATTACGCGTATTTCCTGACACAGATGGGGATTAACAACTAGGCTGTCTGCCAGTTGAATAGCATGTGAGCAAGTCTTTGCCGGTGAGCGAAAGTGTGGTTTGTGCCCGCGTTAGCCTAGAATTCCAGCCTAAGGAGATTCCATAGATGCAGGTTTTGAGTGACCGTGAGGTCGCCAAGTGGTTCGAGCAATTTGAGCATCTTGGAGTGCGATCTGACTACGTGCATGCAGATAAAGACGCACTCTTCTTCACGCATCCCGAATCCGCGTGCATTGACTTGGAGTATCCGCCAAAACTTGAACGACTGCCTTTCTTCGCACATCTTGTCGCAACAATCGGCTATGAAGACCAACACTTCGATGGTGCTTTGATTTGGTACACGAATTGGGGCGTTGGGAACTTATTTAATGAAGGAATCGGGTATCGCATTGTGGAACAAATCAACGCCCAGTGCCGGTCAACCAAAATCGTTCGAGGTTTCTGCGGGGCATAGATTTCGGGCAGATCAACTTCCCGATGCAATCGGTATGCTATTGCAACCTATGGTATTCGCTTGGGATTGTTTCTATTTACCGTCTTGGTCATATGGAACGGGCGATTTCTTCTTATACATAAGCCACGATTCTTTCGTGAGCGTGGTTACGCGGACTAAAGCCTTTTACGAGCGAGTATTTCAGCAGTTGGAGGAACTCCATCTCAATCCAAAACCCGGCAACCCAAACAGAGCAAATCGTTTCTGCCGTCGAGACTAATGGCGATAGCCTCCTAATAGGTGGCTCTTCCACTATCCGGCAAGCCCTGTGCGGCTTTGACTCGGGTGGGCTGACGCTTTAGACTTGATGAACTGTGAGCCCTGTTTTCCGCCGCGGGTATGGTCACCGGTTTGACCTGACAGAGTATTTCCCGCCTGCTATCAAGACGATCTGCATTGCATGCGTTTCTGTGTTTGTGCTGCAGGAACTCTCGGCGCTGCTTTTTGGCCAGAGCGGCGCGCGTTTCTGGGAGACGTGGTTTGGACTGGTTCCGTATGCGGCTGTGTTTGGATTCCGGATCTGGCAGCCGTTTACGTATCTGTTTCTGCATGCGGGCGTGCTGCACATTCTATTCAACCTTCTGTATCTGGCGATGTTTGGGGCCGATCTAGAACGGATGTGGGGCGCGCGGAAATTTTACATCTATTTTTTCCTGTGCGGCGTGGGCGCGGGAATCATCAACGTGATCGTTAAGTTGATTATCGATCCGCACGGGCACGGCAGCGCCTTGGCGCCTACGATTGGAGCGTCCGGCGCGATTTATGGAATTCTTCTGGCTTGCGCGGTGCTGATGCCACACCGGCAAGTGTGGGTGTTTCCGCTGCCGGTCACCGTGTCGATGCGAATTTTTGTGGCGGTAATGGGAGCGATTGAATTTTTCGCGACGATTGGAGCGAGCGGTGACAACGTGAGCCACGTGTGCCACCTGGGTGGGATGCTGGTGGGGTATATCTATCTGCGGCGCGGCTCGTATTTATATGGGTTTCGCAATTCGGTGTCTGACTGGCAGCGACGGCGGTTGAAGAAAAAATTCGAAGTGTATGTGCGCGAGCACCGGGATAAGCCGCCGTCAAATCCCGATAATTGGGTGAACTAGCGGCTCGCGATTAGGCCACGCCGCTTAGGGCGTCAATGCGACGGCGCGGCGCAGAACGTCGGGAGCGATATTGGCACCGCTCACGAGAAGCGCAACATTCCTGCCTGCAAATTCCTTTCCTGACTTCAGCAATGCTGCCGTTGCAGCTGCGCCCGCGGGCTCTGCGAGTGTGTGCTCGTTGATAAGCAGAAAAGCGATGGCTCGTAGCATTTCTTCCTCCGAGACGAGGCGGACGTCGTCAACGAGCTCGACGAGTTGGCGGACGTTGTCTTCCGTGGTCGTGCGGGTGGAAAGTCCGTCGGCGATTGTGTCGGCGGTTTCGGTGCTAAGCGAACGGTGCTCCTTCCAGGATCGATAGTAGGCCGGGGCTTTTTCTGCCTGCACTCCGACGACGCGAATGGCGGGACGAATTTGCTTCGCAGCGTAGGCGATTCCGCGGATGAGATTGCTATCGCCGACGGGAACCAGGAGCACATCGGTCAAAGGGGCTTGTTCGAGAATCTCGCAGGCGATTGTAGCGGTGCCGGCGGCGATATGGGGATCGTCCACATCCACGATCAGCGGCCAGCCGCTTTCTTTTGAGAACTTAGCGGCGTGCTCGCGGCTTTCTTCCAGGTCCCGGCCCACTTCCACAGTCTCCGCGCCCACCTTTGCGATCCTTTCGCGTTTCACGGGATTCGGATTCTCGGGAAGATAAATTCGCGACTTGAGATTCATCTGCCGGGCTGCGAATGCGATGGCTGCACCATGATTGCCGGTGCTGCTGGTGACGACACCCTCGAAATGGGATTGTTGCGAGCGATGACGCACAGCGTTGAGCGCACCGCGGACTTTGAATGTTCCGGTAGGATTTTCAATTTCAAGTTTGAGCCAGACCTGTGCACCGGAAACGGGTTCGAGCGATTCGGCGCGGACCAATCGCGTGGGCGTAAGAAATTTCGTAAGGAATCTACGCGCATCGAGAACGTCAGACACCTGGAAGATGCTAATAGGCACCGCTGTACGTTAGCAGCCTATGCGGACTAGCCGCATCAGGTTTGTGGAACCGCGAGTGCCAAGCGGCGTGCCGGCAATCACGCCGACGATGTCGCCATCCTTGACGAGATTTTCCTGTTTCAAGCGGCGCTCGGCAGTCTTCGCAAGTTTATCGATATCGTGCACGCGGTTAATGCTGCGAGGCAGCACACCCCAGAAGAGGCTCATTTTGCGTCGAGTGTCCTGATTCGGCGAAAAAGCGATGATGGCGGCGCGCGGGCGGTACTTGGACACGAGCCGCGCGGAGCCACCAGTCTCCGTAAAGACGGCGATGGCTTTCATTTTCAATTCTTCCGCTGCGTGGCAAATGGCTTCCGCAATCGTTTCGCTGATAAGCAGATCGCCGGTGTGCGCCGGACGCAGCGATTCGGTGGCGTTGGCTTCGGCTTCGCGAATGATGCGGTCCATCATGAGGACCGATTCGAGCGGGTAGCGGCCGGCAGCTGTTTCGCCGGAGAGCATCAGGGCGTCGCTGCCGTCGAAGATGGCGTTGGCAACGTCGGAGGCTTCGGCGCGAGTGGGGCGCGGATTTTCCTGCATCGAATCGAGCATCTGTGTGGCGGTGATCACGGGAACGAGCGCGTCGCGCGCCTGCATGATGATTTGCTTCTGTACGACGGGCACTTTCTCCGGGTTCATCTCCACGCCGAGATCACCGCGCGCAACCATCACGCAATCAGCGACGGCAAGAATCTCGCCGAGATTGTCGATGGCCTCCGGTTTTTCAAGCTTGACGATGACGGGAATGTCCTTACCGGCGCGGCGGATCGCCGCCTTGGCCACGCGAACGTCGGCCGCGGTACGCACAAAACTTTGCGCCACGTAATTCACATTGAGCGTGAGGGCAAAAGCGAGGTCGCGCCGATCCTTGGGCGTGAGCGACGGAATATTAAGTTTCACGCCTGGAAGATTGATCCCCTGGTGCTCGCGAAGCTCGCCGCCGTTTTCCACCTGGCAAATTACCGTTTCGCCGCGTGTGGAAAGGACGCGCATGGCAATGTTGCCGTCGCTCACAAGAATTCTGTCGCCTTTGTGAACGGAATGCGGGAGCTGCCGAAAAGTGGTGCTCACTCCTTCGGATGTGCCAGTGACTTTTTTCGTGGTGATCGTGAATTTCTGGCCGAAATGCAGCTGGACGGGGACGCCGCGCTCGAGAGAGCCGGTGCGAATCTTGGGGCCCTGCAGGTCGGCGATTACGGCTACGGATTTTTCGTAGTGTCCGGAAGCACGGCGAACGGCCGCGACCCGGGCGGCATGTTCTTCGGGTTTCCCATGGGAAAAGTTCAGACGCGCGACATCCATCCCAGCCCCTACCAGGCTATCAATTAATTCTGGGGTGGAACTGCTTGGTCCCAGCGTGCAGACGATCTTGGCCCTTCGTTCCATCATGATAATTATCGCGAAACCGCGAAGTCATTGACAATCGTGTAAAGAAAATCGACGCCTTTGCGGAAGGATTCGAGCGGAATGCGCTCATCGTCCGCGTGCATCCGAAGGAAATCGTTTTCAGTGAGTGGGAAAGGCATCAAGCCGTACGCCTGAACGCTGCGCATTCGCAGCGGATAGGAATCGGTGGCGCCGGGCGACATGAAAGGAATCGCAACGGCGCCGGGAAACTGTTGTTTGGTAGCACGCGTGATTTCGTCGTACAAATCGGTAGTCAGCGATGATGACGGTGCGGCTTCGCCCGCGCCCGGCTGTATTTCGAATCGAATCTGTGGGTCGTTTACAACCTGCGTGAGCTTAGCGAGAAGCGCGGTGGCCATATTGCCGGGCAGGAGGCGGACATTAATGACGCCGCGCGCTTCCGAGGGAATCACGTTCGGACGAATTCCCGCCTGCAACATTGTGGGAGAAATTGTGTCGCGCATCATCGCGTTCCAAAGGAGATTTTCGTTCGACAGATAACGGGCCGCGTGTTCGCCGCGGTCGGAGGTCTCGAGTGACCGCATCCATTTGGCGGTTTCTTCGTCTTCCACTTGGGCGAGACCTTGGAAATAACCGCGTGTGACCGAATTCAGTTGAACAGGAGTCTCGTAGGCCGCGATTTTCGTGATCGCCGCGGCGAGATGCGCCACAGGATTGTCTTTTCGCGGCAGCGAAGCATGGCCGGAAACGCCGGTGGCAATCACGTCGACGCTGACCGAGACCTTCTCGCTCGCCTGCACCGCCATGTATTGGAGCTTGCCATTTTTCAGGACGTTGTAGCCGCCTTCATTGATGGCGTAGCCGGCAGCAATTTTGTCCCAGTTTTTTTCGACGGCCACCTTCATGCCGTTTACGCCGCCAGCCTCCTCGTCACCTTCCGCAAGATAGATCACGTCGCGATTCAGGCGGGCGCTGGAGCGCTTCAGAGAGATGAATACAGCGAGATTCGCGATCGCCATCGCCTTGTCGTCAATGGCACCGCGGCCATAGAGATATCCATCCTTCACGACGGCGCCGAAGGGATCGACGGTCCACTTAGATTTGTCGACGCCGACCACATCGAGATGGCCCATAAGTAGCAGGGCGCGCGATGGGTCGGGCACGGCGCTTGCTGACAGTCGCGCGACGAGGAATCCCCGGCCCGGCGTCGTCTCCATAATCTGCGCGTTGATGCTCTCGTGTTGAAGAATCTCTGCGATGTATTTCGCGGCCATGAGCTCATTGCCGGGAGGGTTGGTGGTATTGATCCGGATCAAACCCTGTAGCCAACTGAGCGCATCATTTTCAAGCTTGGAGAGATCAGGCGACTGCGAAGGAGAAGTGGTTGGGGGCCCTTGCGGCTGAGTTGAAACAGCCGGTGAGGACGATTGCCGACGGTTCTGCGCCGAACTTGCTGGTGCGAATGCGACGAAACAGGCGAGGGTGAGGAGAAACATGCGAGCGGCCGTCCGCGCCATCCAATTGCCTCCGAATGAGTTTGAAAACTCCAAGCAAATAGCGCTTGCGGTCACAGGGTAGTGCCGGTGCAACTGAGACGCGAGCGAATCATCTTAGCATGGTGGCGAAATGCCTTCGTGAAGCCGCTAAAACTCGGTTTTCTGAATTGCAATTGACCATCCAAGTAAGCCCATGGCAGCATCCTACGTACCTGCGAGGAAACGGCGTATGCGACTGAAAGAATGCGTGCGGTGGTTGTCCGTGGTGGGATTGATTGCAATTCTGGGCGTGCCCCCGGGCGCATGGACGGCGCACGCCCAACAGCAGGAAGGTCCGGCGAAACCGGCGCCCGCGCAACAGCCCGAGCCGCCGAAACAGCCGACCGGTCAGCAGAATGGTCCGCAAGCTCAGGCGCCCGCGCCGCAGGTGGCGATCGCAGTTGAATCGAATGTGGTGAACATCGACGCGGTTGTGACGGACCACGAAGGCAATATAGTGACGGGATTAAAGAAGGAGAATTTCCGGATCCTCGATGAAGGTCAGCCGCAGCAAGTGACGAATTTTGCGCCCAGCGAAGCGCCGATTACGGTAGTGATGCTGATGGAATTCAGTGCGCGGTTTTACGGGTTTTTCGGATACAAGGGCGAGAGTTGGGCTTGGGGTTTCTTACAGGACTTGGGGCCTAAGGATTGGATCGCGTTCAAGACTTTCGATATCAAAACGGAAGTGACGGTGGATTTCACTCAAAACAAACAGGAAATTCGGCAAGCAATAGCGAGCTTGTTCGTTCCCGGATTTCATGAGGCGTGTCTGTTTGACGCAGTGATTGAGACGCTCGACCAGCTGAACGGCGTGAAAGGCAAGAAGGCAATTCTGCTTCTCGCGACGGGTTACGACACGTTCAGTAAACACACGCTGGATCAAACGTATCACCGGCTCAAGGAAGCGGACGTGCCAATCTTCGCGGTCGGCATGGGTGAGGACATTGATCTAAAAACGCGCAATGGCGGAGGCGTTGGATATTTGCAGGCGAAGAATCAGTTGACGCAATTCGGGTCGATGACCGGCGGTTATGCGTGGTTTCCGCGGTTTCAGGGCGAGATGCCGGAAGTGTTTAGCCAAGTTTCCGCATTTTTGCGTAGCCAGTATTCGATGGGATTTGCGCCGACTTCGCCTGCAGACGGAAAGTTCCACAAGCTGAAAGTAGAAGCTGTGGACACGAATGGGAATCTGCTCGAGCTGCCCGACAAGAAAGGCAAAATGAAGAAAGTAAACGTTTATGCGCGCAATGGCTACACGCCCAAGGTGCAGGCTGGTACTGGCGGTGGCAGCCAGTAAAGATAAGGGTTGAGCGCGGCTATTTTTCTGCGACTGTGTTTCTGCTTCATTTTTTCCGGCCTTAATAGCCGCGATTCAGATCGACACGATTTAGCAGTTCGTCCCCGGCGAACCACCGCTCCAAATTTTCCATCAGCAGATTCGTTTGGCGCTCCCACAGATGCTCGCTGACGGCGCTCATGTGTGGCGTGATGAAAGCGTTGTCGAGCTTCCAGAGAGGATTCTCAGGCGGCAGCGGTTCTTGCGATACCACATCCAGTGCGGCGCCTGCGATTTTGTGCTGCTCGAGTGCGGAAATCAGCGCGGGCTCGTCCACCAGCGCTCCTCGCGACACATTTAGGAAATAGGCCGAGGGTTTCATAAGCGCGAATTCGCGCGCCCCGATCATCTTGCGGGTTTCAGGCGTTTCCGGCGCGGCCAGCACAACAAAATCAGCCTGAGCCAGTGCCTCGTCAAGCTTGGAAGCTGGGAAAACTTGCTCGGCGAGACCCTCTTCGGCGCGACCGGAACGCGTCACGGCCCAGACGCGCATTCCCAGCGGCCGGATGATTTTTGCAACTTCGCGGCCGATTGCTCCGAATCCGATGAAAAGCAGAATCTGTCCGCGTAACTCGCGCGGGCGCACTGGCGCATCCCACAACTCCTGCTGCGCCCAACGCGCTTGTTGCTGATAGCGAAAGCAGTCGGGAAAACGGCGCGCGAGCGCGATGAGGGTGCCTAGAATGTGCTCGGCCATCGGGATGCGATGAACGCCGCTCGCGTTTGTAACCTCAATGCCGCTGTTCCGCAGCTCGTGGTACATCAACTGGCCGACGCCTGCCGCCGTCGAGTGAAGCCATTTGAGCTTCCGCGCGACTGCAAATTGTTCGGGACGCAAGGAGAAGCCGACGAAAATGTCGCTATCGGGGAGTTCATCGAGTATGCGGTCGTAACGCGGAAGATGGACGATTCGCATTTCGGGCCACCGCGCGCGGATCCGCTCTGGCATTTCCGGCGGCGGGTTCCAAAGGGCGAATGCGTGCCACACGCAGATGAGCAGCTTTGTATCAGCCGGCGAAGTGCGGATCATCGCTTCGTGACGCGCAAATCGCGGCCCGTCATTTCTACCGGCGACGGCAGTCCGAGGACGCCGAGCAACGTGGGCGCGATGTCGCGAAGCGAACCGTTGGGGCTGAGCTGCAAGCGGCCATCTTCCGTGATGAGAATGAACGGCACGGGATTCGTTGTGTGATACGTGTGCGGGCCGCCGGTGACTGGATCGATCATCGTCTCCGCGTTGCCGTGATCGGCGGTGATGATCCAAGCGCCACCACGCGGACGCAATGCCTGGAAAATTCTGCCGAGACACGCGTCTACGGTTTCGCAGGCCTTGATAGCCGCTTCGAGCTTGCCGGAGTGACCGACCATGTCCGCATTCGCAAAATTCATGATTATCGCGTCGAAATCGCCCTTCTCCACCGCTTGGACAACTGCATCCGCAATTCCCGCCGCAGACATTTCCGGCTGCAGATCGTAGGTAGGAACCTTCGGCGACGGCACGAGCACGCGTTCTTCCCCGCCGAATGGCTTCTCGACGCCGCCATTGAAGAAATACGTCACGTGCGCGTATTTTTCGGTTTCAGCTACGCGAAGATTCTTGTACTGCATTTCGGCAAACACATTCGCAAGAATGTGCTCGAGTTTTTCGGGCCCAATGATGTAGTGGAGCCAGGGCCAGGTTTTTTCGTAATGCGTCATGGCCACGAATTTCAGATTCTTCGGGCGCGCCGAATCCTGGAATTTATCGAAGCCCGGCTCAACAAGCGCACGCGTAATCTGGCGGGCACGATCAGCGCGGAAATTGAAGAAGATGATGGCGTCGTTGTCCCGGACTAAGCCGCGCGGGGCGGCCGGTTTTCCCGGGGCGGCTTCTGTGGTGACGACCGCGGGTACGATGAATTCGTCAGTGACGCCCTTCTCATAACTGGCCCGAACTGCCGCAATTGGATCGCTGAATTTTGCTTCCGCATCGCCGTGCACCATCGCGCGATACGCTTTCTCGATGCGCTCCCAGCGATTGTCGCGATCCATGGCGTAGTAACGGCCGATAACGCTTGCAATCTGTCCCACGCCGTACTCGCGCATCTTCTGCTCGAGCTGCCGCAGAAAATCGACGCCGCTGTTAGGCGGCGTATCGCGCCCATCCATAAAGCAGTGGACAAAAACGCGGTCAACTTTATTCTCGCGAGCCATCCGCAGCAGCGCAAAAAGATGCTCGATATGCGAGTGGACACCGCCGTCACTTACAAGTCCAATGAGGTGAAGCTGCCGCTCGCGGCCGCGCTGCATCGCGTCGAGGAGCAGCGGTTGGCGAGAGAGCTCGCCGCTCGCGATGAGCGCTTCGACGCGCGTGATGTCCATGTGAATGATGCGCCCCGCGCCCATATTCAAATGGCCCACCTCGCTATTGCCCATCTGGCCTTCGGGCAGACCGACAAATGGTCCGGAAGTATGAATTAATGTGTTGGGAAACTCCGCAATGAGCCGGTCGTAATTTGGTTTACGCGCAAGAGCGACGGCGTTTCCTTTCGTTTCGGCGCGAAATCCCCAGCCGTCGAGCACAGTGAGAATGATTGGTTTCGGTCGTTTAGCCATATTCGCGGAGGTAGGCTAGCACGGGAAGGAACGAATGCAAGAGGCGTAGCAAAGCAAAGTCACCGGTTATTTCTAATTGCTTACGGAGAGTGGTCGCCATACGTCTAAGCCAGCCAGAAGAACTACGCCAAACGGAGTTGATGTTGTTGTGAGTATCGGGCTCAGTAATTTAGACAGGAGATTCCAATGAGAAGAGTTCGACATATCACTTTGTTTCTCAGTCTTTTGCTCTTTGCCGTAGTTAGTCGCGCACAATCGGCCATCGACGACCTGCCGCGGCCAAGCCAGCACGCAGAGGTGGTGCAGCGCATCGGCGTTACCAGCATTACGATCAACTACTCACGGCCGCTAGTGAATGGCCGCAAGGTTTTCGGCGGCCTCGAAGCTTACGGAAAAGTCTGGCGCGCCGGCGCAAATGAGAACACGACGATCGCGTTCAGTGATCCCGTCACGATCGAGGGGAAACCGCTCGACCCCGGCACCTACGGCCTGCACATGATCCCGGGCGAAAATGAATGGACGGTTATTTTCTCCAAAGCGAACGCTTCCTGGGGAAGCTTCACCTATGACCAGAAGGAAGACGCATTGCGCGTCACGGTGAAACCGCAAACAGCCGAATTCACGGACGCGCTCACCTACGAATTCGACGATCTCAAGCCCGACTCTTCCGTGATCACGATGCGATGGGACAAGGTCGCCGTGCCGTTTAAAGTGGCGGTGAATGTGAATGAAGTAGTCGAGCAGAACATGCGCAAGCATCTCCGCGGCCTGGCGCAATATACCTGGGACGGATGGAATGACGCGGCAGACTATCTCGTGAACGCCAAAGTCGATTTGGAGGAAGCGCTCATCTACACGGACAAATCAATCGCGGTGGAAGAGCGATACGAGAATCTGATGACTAAGTCGCAGGTTTTGGATTTGCTCGGGCGGAAAGAACAAGCGGCGAAATTCCGCACCGAAGCGCTGGCCAGGGCCAATGCAACTCAATCGTACACGTATGCCCGCCAGCTCCAGCGCGCGAAGAAACTTGACCAAGCCTGGGCTGCATACCGTGCCAATGAGAAGAAGTTTCCGAATGACTGGATCAGCCATTTCGGAATGGCGCGAGTCTATAGCGCTCAAGGTGACTACGACAACGCACTGAAAGAGGCAAAGCTCGCGTTAGCCGGCGCACCCGCTGACGGGACAAAGGACTTCGTCGAGGGACAAATCCGGAGACTCGAAGCCAAACAAGACATCAACACATAGGGCGATTCGCAGTGTATTACGCGGCAGCACATCAGGTGGAGGATGCGAGCTCGCGCATCGCCACCAGCAGGCGGTCTACTTCTTCGGCGGTATTATAATGCACCAGGCCGATCCGAAGCAGGCCGCCTGTTTTTTCTACGCCTAGGCGCTCAGTAAGATTGAGCGCGTAGTAGTTACCGTCCCACGTAAAGATACCGCGATCGCCGAGAAATTTCGCGCAGGCGAGAGGCGTTAAATCTTTCACGCGCACAGCCACCGTAGGGCATCGCTCGTCAAACCGCACGGGATCTGAGATTCCGTAAAATCGCACGCCGGGAATTTCGAGCAAGCCCGCGATCATACGCGTCGCGAGCTCCATTTCATGCTGGCGGATTGTTCGATACGCACTGACGAGAGCCGTGCGCCGATCCTTCGGCGTCGCCGAATCCGAGTGGCGACCCAAATCTGCAAGGTAATCAATCGCGGCGATCACGCCTGCCAACCCTTCGTGAATTTGCGTGCCGGTTTCCCACCGATCCGGAAGATAAGCCGGCGCGGGACGAACTTTATACGGCCGGAATCGCAGGAGCAGTTCGCGCTTCCCGTAGATGCAACCCATATGCGGACCGAAGAATTTGTACGGCGAGCAGGCAAGAAAATCGCAATCGAGCGCTCGAACGTCGATCAAGCCGTGCGGTGCGTAATGAACCGCGTCGATGAACGCAAGCGCGCCCGCCTCATGCGCTAGGCGGACAATTTCGGCCACTGGATTGATGGTGCCAACGGCGTTCGAAGCGTAGCCGACTGACACGAGTTTCGTGCGCGAAGTAATTTTGCTGCGCAGATCATGCATGTCGAGCGTGCAATCCGATTCGCGTATGTCCACTTGGCGTATCACGACGCCGATGTCTTCAAGAGCGCGCCACGGAGCGACGTTGCCGTCGTGGTCCAGCGTGGTGACCACAATCTCGTCGCCCGGTTTCAAGTCGCGGCCAATTCCGCGGGCGAGAGCAAAAGTAAGCGTCGTCATGTTGGGGCCGAAAAATATTTCGTCGGACGTGCAATTGAAAAGATCCGCCATCGCCGTGCGCGCGGCTGCGATCATCTCGTCGGTTCGACGGCTCGTGGGGAACTGGCCGACCGTGTTGGCGTTCGACGTCTCAAAGTATTCGCGAAACGCGTCGATCACGCGCTGAGGCACCTGAGTGCCCGCAGGAGCATCGAGAAACGCAGCGGGATGGCCGTTCACAGCGAGCTTCAGCGATGGGAATTGCGCCCGCACCCAGTTGATATCGAGTGGAGCGGGTGGCGCCTGTTGTGCTGTCGATGCGTTCATTTAGGCGCTTGTAGTTTACGACGGGTTCGCCACCGCGCGAATGAAATCGCCAAGCAACCCGTAGGCCGTGGCGATCACGGTGGCTTTGTGTTCGATGATTGAGAGGCCGAAAACGTCCATATCGAAACGCACAGCAGAAGTGGTCCCGTCGAGAAGCGCGAGCGGATCGGTGAGCGGCAGCTGCTCGGGCTTCACACTGGCGCGGACGCCGCTCGCGGTGCGTTCCGCCCGGCAAATTAATTTGTAGCGCATCCCGGAATCGCGTGCGCCGCGAACTTCTTCCGGCGACAGATTGCGAATCCCGGTGCGATCAATCTGTTCGAGCTTGATGTCCACGCCCATCAGCACGATGATGAGCGCCGCCACTTTCACCGTGGCGTCCCAGCCGTCGAGATCTGCGGACGGATCGGTTTCCGCAACACCGATTTCCTGCGCTCTTTTCACCGCTTCGTCGAGCGTCAGCCCCTTCTCCATTTCCGTGAGGACCACATTCGTGGTCGCGTTCAGCACGCCGCGAAAACCGCGAAGCTCGACCGCGGGAAGCGAATGCGGAAACATCGAGAAAATCGGTGTGCCGTCCATCACCGTGGATTCGAAAAGAAAATTGCGACCCCTGGCTTTCGCGAGATCGCGGAGCTCTCGATACGCATGCACGATCGGGCCTTTGTTGGCGCTGATTGCGTGCGCGCCGGATTCGAGCGCCGCTTTCAAATGGTCAATGGCGGGCTGGCCGGTGCGCCAATCGAGCGAAGATGCTTCAAAGAAAACCTGCGGATCGGCAGTCGCAAGCCACTGGTGCAGGCTGTGAGGCGTTTTCCACGCAGGAAACGTAGGAAATTGATGTGCGAGCAGTGCTTCGGGATCAAGAGAGTTGCAATCGGCGATCCAGCCGATCCGTCGCGACGCGACCCCCGTGATGCGCCAGTCAATGTCGTATCGATCGCGAAGCTCCTCGCGCTTCGCTAGGAGCAAACGCACGAATTCCTTGCCTACATTTCCGAACCCCACCATCGCCAGATTGAACGTGCGAATGACCCGCTCCTTCGCAGTGCGGTTAATGAACTGCTAACGCTTTGCGGCCAGGGAAGCGAGCGGCCGAGCCTAACTCTTCTTCGATGCGCAGGAGTTGATTGTATTTGGCGATGCGGTCTGTGCGCGAAGCGGAGCCGGTTTTAATCTGGCCCGAGCCCATCGCCACCGCAAAATCCGCTATAAACGCGTCTTCCGTCTCACCGGAGCGATGCGAAATGATCGACGCATAGCCAGCTTTGCGCGCCATTTCGACAGCCTCGATCGTCTCGCCCACCGTGCCAATCTGATTCAATTTGATCAGGATTGCATTCGCAATGCCCTCGGAAATGCCCCGCGCAAAAATCTTTGGATTGGTAACGAACGCATCATCGCCCACTAATTGCAGTTTCTTTCCAACATCACGCGTGAAAAGTTTCCACCCGTCCCAATCATTTTCTGCGAGCCCATCTTCGATTGAGACGATCGGATACTGCCGCACCCACCCCTCCCAGAATTTAACCATTTCTTCCGAGCTGCGCTGCGACTTGTCGGATTTCTTGAAGACATATTTCTTCGTGTCCCGGTCATAAAACTCGCTTGCCGCCGGATCAAGTGCGATTGAAATTTGTTCACCGGGTTTATATCCGGCAGCGGCGATTGCTTCGAGCAGCCGCTCCAGCGCCTCCTCATTCGATTTCAGATTCGGCGCAAATCCGCCTTCGTCTCCGACTGCCGTCGAGTAGCCGTTTTTCTTCAGCACCGCCTTCAAATTGTGAAACACCTCAACGCCCCAGCGCAGCGCCTCGCGAAAGTTTGGCGCGCCCAGCGGCATCACCATAAATTCCTGCACGTCCACCGAATTATCGGCGTGCGCGCCGCCGTTAAGAATATTCATCATCGGCACTGGTAGAGTATTCGCAGAAGTGTCGCTCGAATAGCGCGCAAGATATTTGTAGAGCGGCTCCCCGGCAGCCATCGCCGCCGCCCGCGCCGCAGCCATTGAAACCGCCAGGATTGCGTTCGCGCCCAGTTTCGATTTATTCGGCGTCCCATCGGCGTCAATCATTCGGCGATCGAGCGCTCGCTGGTCAGACGCATCCATGCCGGCCACCGCTTTGGCGATTTCGCCATTCACGTGCCCGACCGCTTTCAGAACGCCCTTGCCCAGATAGCGGGATTTGTCGCCGTCGCGGAGTTCATTGGCTTCATGTTCACCGGTGGAAGCGCCCGATGGAACCGCCGCGCGACCCAACGCGCCGCTTTCCAGACGGACATCCGCCTCCACCGTAGGATTGCCACGCGAATCCAGTATCTCGCGGCCGTGCACTGAAATGATTTTGGACGCCATTACTGCTCCTTGCGCGCGATTAATAAATATGGTTTGAAATCCACCGGAATCTTATCTTCCTTCCACGCTCCGCGAAAGCGCGATTCGAGATCCTGCCAGTAAACTTCCGGATCGTCGAGAGCCCTCCCGTAAGCGCCGCCGTACGAAGTCGAGCGCCAAAACCCTGCGAATTCAGCCGGCGTCATTTTGCGCGAATGAGAAAGCTCCACGTCTTCCACTACGCGAAACGATTTCACGAGCTCGCGCGAAGCCTTTCCGGTTCCAGCGCCCAGGTCGATCGCGCAATTGCGTTTGTCCGCTGGGATCCATCCAAGAATCCGCCGAAAGATTTCTTCCGGATAATCGGGGCGAAATGTCTGGTACGCGTCGGCAGCTTGGCCAAATCGAGATTCAAAGGACATCGATCAACTTGGTCGCACGGCAATTCAGGAAAGCTACTCTGGTTCCTCAAGCATCGATTCAGGGCGGACTACCACCACAACGCCATTTTCGCTGACGGAAAAGCGAGCGCGGTCGGCCTCAACGTCATAGCCGATCACAGTGCCCTCTGGAATACTCACGTGCCGGTCGATGATCGCGCGCCGAATTCTTGAGCTGCGTCCCACATTCACGTGGTTGAAAATGATCGAATCTTCCACTTCGCTGTAGCTGTTCACGCGCACGTCATAACCCAAGATGCACCGCTCCACTCGCCCCCCGGAAATAATCGATCCGCCGCATACCGTCGAATCCACCGCTGTCCCCATGCGCTCCGGGTCGGCAAACACGAACTTCGCCGGCGGATACTGCTGCTGCCAGGTGTGCAGTGGCCAACTCTTGTCGTAAAGATTGAAAACCGGCGACACCGAAACGAGGTCCATATTCGCCTCATGGTACGCGTCGATCGTTCCCACGTCCCGCCAGTAAGATGTTTCCTTTTTATTTTCGTCCTGAAAGTTGTAGGCGAAAACGCGATATTTGCTGATGATGCGCGGAATCACGTCCTTGCCAAAATCGTGCGACGAAGTAGGATCCTCCGCATCAGCAATCAACATGGGCACGAGCAGTTGCGTATTGAAAAGATACACGCCCATCGAAGCGTTCACTTTGCCCGGATGAATCGGCGAAACCTTTGGGTGTGCCGGCTTCTCCTCGAAACCAACAATGCGCCAGTCCCTATCCGTCTCAATCACGCCAAACCGCTTGGCCGCTTCCGCCGCATCAATTTCCAGCGTCGCGACGGTCACATCCGCGCCCGCAGCAATGTGCTGCTCCAGCATTTTCTGGTAATTCATTTTGTAGATGTGGTCGCCGGACAGAATGAAGACGTAGTTCGATTGCTCGCTGCCGATCGAATAAATATTCTGATACACAGCATCCGCCGTACCCAGATACCAGTGTTGCGACACGCGCATTTGCGGCGGCAGCACTTCGATGAATTCGCCAAGCCCCATCAGCACAGACCACCCGCGGCGAACATGCCGGTTCAGGCTCAATGCCTTGTACTGTGTGAGAACAAACACGCGGCGGAGATCGCTGTTCAGGCAGTTCGAGAGCGTCACATCAATGATGCGGTACACGCCGCCAAACGGCACCGCCGGCTTGGCGCGATCGCGCGTCAGCGGCCAAAGCCGTTCGCCCTGGCCACCCGCCAGCAGCACTCCCAGCACGTTGCGCATCACAGGCATTCAAAAATCCTCGACTCAGCTCAGCCTCAACTTCATTCTACAGCAAGAACTTTGAGCGCATGTAAATCTCGCCTCACCGCGAGGGAATCGCCGGACCACCAAACAACTCCCTCGATACAATCTCGATAACCATTTACGGTCTGGTTACATAACGGCCGCCCAGCCTCCTTATACAATTTTAACCTTGACTTGCGGGGTAGCCTTGGATAGAAGTTGCTGATTGCCGGTTCCCCTAGGAACCGGTTACACTGGTGTGAATCCAGCAAGACAAACTCAAACATCCATTAGGGACGGGGGTGAATACGCGTGGCAGAAGTTGTCATTCAAGAGGGCGAATCTTTGGAGAATGCTCTCCGCCGCTTCAAGAGAAAGGTGCAGTCGGAAGACATCATCAAAGAGATAAAAAAGCACAGCTACTACATGAAGCCGGGGGAGAAGCGTCGCGCCAAGGAAGCACTCTCGCGTAAGCGTCTCCGCAAGAAGCAACGTCGTGAGCAGGATTAGGCGAACATCAATTGGGCCCATTTAAGCAGTTCGTGCCGGACGGAAAGCGGGAATCGTCGCGTTCGCGATTGTTCCTTGCCCAACGTCCGGCGTGAGTTGCTCGCTGCCAGTCCTCTCCCAGCACGGTGGAGCAGCGCAATGGAATACCACGATAAGGTCCTGAAGTGCGCGGAATGCAACGCCGAGTTTGTTTTCACGGCCGGCGAGCAGATGTTTTTCTCCGACAGGGGCTTCAAGAACGAGCCCAAACGGTGCAAAAACTGCAAAGCAAATCGCGCGCAGGGCAGCAACGGATCGAGTTCGACGAGCGTCCAGCGCGTCGAAACCAAAACCGTTTGCTCGCAATGTGGCAAAGAAACGACAGTTCCCTTCAAACCCACCCAGGGTCGTCCCGTCTACTGCCGCGAATGCTTCCAGCAGCGGCGCGCGATGGGCGCTTCCCAGGCGGGCGCCACGGCCTAGCAGCTAGCAGCCGCAGCGACGCAGGAACTGAGGCGAACCAGTCAGTAACCCTGCAGGGGCAGGGCGGGCCGAGTAGGGACTCGGGGCATCCGGCGTCCTCTCTCCGCGCAGACGCAAATCATCGCCTCGAATCCTAACAATCTCGCACCCGACCCATCCCGCTCTCATGCTGAGCGCAGCGCGCTTTCGGCGTCCCGCATTCTCGGGCAAGCGCCAGTAGGGGCGCTCTAAGACGCGCCCGCGGCGCCCGCCCCACCCCCGTGCCATTCATCCGCCTGCCCGCCTTCCGAACGCGGGTCACCGAACTTTTAACGGATACTGCTGCGTCACCGGCGGTACGATCCCGTTCAATCGCAGATACACAACGAGCTGCCCAAAATGATCCGTCACATGCCAGAGCGCAGCCATCGCCATGCCAAGTTTCGTGTTGGGACCGGCGTAAGGACCCTCCACCCGATCCACCGCGTTTTGCGCTGTAATCGTCGCGAGCACTTTATCGCCATACTCAAATGAATCGCGCAGATATTGCAGCAGTTCAGCCTTCGTCTTCGCCTTCGACGGCCCGCCTTTCTCGCAATGCTCCGGCGGCGTCTTCCCTTCGATCTCATTAAAAAACGCGAACTGCGCGCACGCCACATGTTTCACCTGCTCCCCGAACGACCGCACGCCATCGAAATTTCCCTGTGTAGGAATATACGAGTACTTCTCCTCGGGCATCGCCTCCGCAACTCCTACAAATCCCTTCTCCGCCCAACCCAGCGCGCCACCAAGGCTCCCCGCAATGCTCTTAGGAACTTCCTCCTTCTGCGTCAACGCGGCCGGCGCAATAAGAACCGCCAACGCAAAAATCAAAAAAGCAAAGAACCTCATGGCAACCTCCACTTGAAACGGATTTTCGAATTCGGGTCTGTAGCTGATCGTATGCCTTCCCCGCCGTGTATTCAACGAACCTGCCATCTCGCAAGTTGACCGAGCGTTGCCCCTTGAAGTATCGTTGCCTTTCAACCGGCTCGGAAGCCTCTGGAGTGGTGCTTCATGATTAACTTCCACCGATATTCAGCCAGAATCCTCGTCTCACCAAAGGAGCGTTATGCCCAAAAAAATCGACCCACTCAATAAGAAGCAATACTGTTCCGTAACGCCAATGCTAACGGTGTCCGACGTGAAAGCAGCAGCGGACTTCTATCAGAAGGCATTCGGCTTCGCCAAACGGGGAATCATGAACGGCCCAGACGGCAAAGCGGTACATGCCGAGCTCACGCTTCGAGGTATGACCGTAATGTTGGGGCCAGAAATGCCGCAGATGGGTTCGCGCAGCGCGAAAACAGTTGGCGCCTCACCGAGCAGCTTGTATCTGCTAACGGAAAACGTAGACAAAGTAGTAGCAAAGGCAGTCAAGCTGGGAGCCGCCCTCAAGGGACCAGTGATGGATATGTTTTGGGGCGACCGTTGTGGAGCCGTTGTCGATCCCGACGGCTACACCTGGATGGTTGCCACTCACATCGCCGAACCCACGCCTCAGGAAATGAAAAAGAAGATGAAGGAGCAAATGTCAGGCAAGCCTGGCACTGAGGAGTTGGCTGCCGCCGCTTCGGCTGACTAATGCCCGCGTTAAGCTCCAAAGTAATGCGTATTAGTGCCCATAGTGTTAGTGTCAGTGAATGATGCGGCTGCTGCTCGCCCTGACGCTTCTACAAGGATTCGCAGCGACGACCGTCGCGCAGAACGCACAAACCGTGCAAGACGCCCCCAGTGCGTCCACGATGTTCGATGCTGGTCGCGCATTTCTTGCCACGCTGGATCCAGCGCAAAAATCGAAAGCTGTATTCCCATTCAATTCCGACGAAAGGTTCCGGTGGTTCTATACGCCGGTCTCCAGAAAGGGCATTTCCCTCAAGGAATTGAGCGCGACGCAGCAAAATGCAGCGCTAGCGCTGTTGCGCGCCGGCCTCAGCGAGCAGGGCTACACGAAGGCCGAAACGATCCGGAAGCTCGAGGACGTCCTGCGAGAAATCGAGCAGGGCAGCGGACCAACCCGCGATCCGGACCTCTACTTCTTCACATTTTTCGGGGAGCCCTCCGAGACGGGCGCCTGGGGCTGGCGCTACGAAGGTCATCACTGCTCGCAGAACTGGACGATTCTGAACGGCAAGTCGATCGGCAGCAGCCCGCAATTCTTTGGCGCGAATCCCGCGGAGGTGCGCGAAGGCCCGATGAAAGGCACTCGCGTTCTCAAAGCTGAAGAAGATTTGGGCCGCTCGCTCATGAAGTCGCTTACTGGCGAGCAACGCGCCGAGGCGCTCATCAGCACATCTGCACCGAGCGATATCGTCACCTCAAACCAACGAACTGCTGCCATCAAGGAAGATAAAGGCATCCCCTACAGCAAGCTCACCAAAGATCAGCAGGGCACCCTCCTCGCCCTGATTGAGGAGTACCTGGGCGCGCAGCCGCCCGCCCAAGCACGCCAGCGCCTCGAGAAAATTCGCCGTGCGGGCTTCGACCAGATTAAATTTGCCTGGATGGGCGGCCTGGACAAAGGCGAAGGCCACTACTACCGCGTGCAAGGCAGCACGTTCCTCATCGAATACGACAACACGCAGAACAGCGCCAATCACATCCATTGCGTCTGGCGCGACTTCAACGGCGACTTCGGCGAAGACCTGTTAGCAGACCACTACCAAAATTCCCCGCATCATCAGCACGCCAGCACCCACTAAAAACCCATGATAGCTCGCGGCATGCCAAATGAGCGGAAGCTTTTCAGTCTTGGGAAAACATTTTCTTGATGCAACAGAAGATCACGGTGTATAAGAACCGCATCTGAGAATCCAGAATTTACGTCTTCAGCATTCCAGCATATAGAAGTGTCGTGCTCGTTTTTTTTTGCTTCAGGGTCGCTGTATTCGGAATGCGGTTTAGGTCAAATGCTCAACGATCAACCTTACAGCGCGCGTCGGGTGGCTTCAGCAAGTATCTGGCGGAGTATGCAGTTCAGCGCGACGCTCTTGGCCTGCCTTTTGTGCTGCGTCTTGGGTTGCTCGGAAATTTCGGAACTGGCCGGCTTGCAAGACGACACTTCCAACGATTGCGTATACGCACTGGAGACCCAGCCCGAGTGCGGTCTTGTCGCGCCCGGCAATTCTAATCGAGACACACCGGCAGCACGCCCACACCTCCTGTCAGTAAGAGGTCGCCGCGCACAGAAAATCTTTCGGCCGGAGTTCTTCGGACCAGGCTCGTCGCACTCAGTCTCAGAGCTTCTGCATTTCCTCTCTATCCAGCGCACATAGTTCGATCCCTCGCCCGCAGGAATTTTTCCCCTTAAGTTGCGATTTCTCGAATCTTCGCTCGATTTGCATTTATTCCATGCTTCCCGCGAAGGCGGCGGGGCGATTGAGATGTCGGCATATTCCCGATTAGCAACTGGCAGGCATGACCACAACTCTCTTACAGGAAGGTTTGATATGACTCAAATATGCGGTGAAGTGGTAACGCTGGCTCCTCCAACGGGCGGTGGCGTTCATGAGTATCGAACCAAATATGTGTACGCGGATGGATCGCCAAGCCAGGTGAAATCGTCCTGGTATAAGAGCCGGATGGAGTTTCCCTCGATGCGCGTGGGGGGCACTGTCTTGGATGGCGCCTATGTGGCCAACGATCAACTTGGCCACGATATAGCGGAAAACATCAATCTGGGGGACCGTGTCTGCATCTTCCTCTACGGACATCTCTTGAGGAAAAAAGTGATTATCGGTGTCACATCGGAGAAGGGACCCTCCTTTCTGATGCCCGGGAGCGGTTTCGTCTCCGGCCTGTTTTGGTATGCAGTTATTTCGCCGATCGTCGTCGCCATCCCTGCGGTCATCATCGGAATGATCTTGGGCATGCTGGGAGGGCAGAAAGGTACGGCCATGGGTTTGCTGTTTGGAATCCTATACGCTGTGGGCATCTCCTGGTTCAGCGGATTCAGGTTTTATAAGGCATACCAGGAAATGCGCGCGAGTTCAGCCGAGCGGGGTGGCCGATGAAAAGGATTTCACCGAAAGTCCAACGCGCGGGATCCTGGTTGCTACTTCTACTGGCGATCCTTACGTCTGGCGGGACTCTTGCGCAGACTCCTGATTCAGATGCGCGCAGTCAATTGTTACGTGAGTATGCAGGCAGCGACAATTGGTATGCCCTCCTCAAGAATCCCAAAGTTTGGCCGCAGCTGCGGCGGCTTCTCGGGAAGGACCTCCCTCACTTGCAAGAAAATCTAAGTGTGAGCGGCGTGGTCGATGTTGTAGGGGGAGACCTGTCTGTCAGCGGCAATGCCCCTCACCAGGGCACGGTGGAAGAAGCGGTGGTCTGCGTCAACAGCTACAACCTGGAGGTGAACGCGGCCGTATTTTCCAAGGGAACCATTACTGCCTACTCTCGCACCAAAAACTACAACGACCTTTCCCGGTGTATCAAGAGCTGGATCACACTGGTCAACTCCGAACGTCGCGACCTGGTGAGCCAACCTAAAAATGTTCGTATGGCTCGCGGAATGTGAAATCGCACTCGTCCCAACATCTGTTACATCCATGAAATCGCCCAAGAAAACGGGCGTCCCTTCATCGCGATGTAGCTTCTTGACGGGCTCACGCTAACAGCATTGCATTGCGGGTGCCCGTCGAGACGGATGTTCTGCTCCAATATCCCGCCACCCACCAAACCGGCTTCCACCTGACCGAACGCGAAAAGCGCCTGTCGGGAACGCAGACCAGAACGGGCAGTCACAATTTATTTACAAAGCTATGTTGAGGTTTGTGTTGCCACCTTTGGGCTGTATGTCGTCATGCTAGAGTGGCCGGGCCGTCGTCTGCATAATCAAACTCCGAGGCGCAATCAAAATGGCCACCCAACTTGCAACCGCAATGGATGAACTCTGGGATCGCTGGCCGTACTTGTCCCACGGTCAGCGCTTGAGGCAGTTTCGTGAATTACACACTGGCGAGAAGGCGGATTTTTTCCTCGCGCTCAACGCCCACGACCAATACAACTTGCTGCTGGGTCTGCCTGAGGACCAACGACACGTCTGGATGCGGCTGCTCGCGCCTGACGATGCGGCCGACGTTATCCAGCAAGCCGGTCCCGAAGAACGCGAAGAGTTGCTTGCCCTGCTTGACGAGCCGACGCGGAAAGAAGTGGTTGCCCTGCTCGCGTACAAGGAGGATGAAGCCGGCGGCCTGATGAATCCGCGGTTCGCGCGGTTGCGGCCTGACTCAACCGTCGATGTCGCCATCTCCTATTTGCGGAAGGAAGCTCCGAGCGTTGTCCAAATGTATTACGCGTATGTGCTGGACCAGGCGCAACACCTGCTCGGCGTCGTCTCGTTGCGCCAGCTCTTTACGGCCGATCCGGGCAAGCTGGTGAAGGAGGTGATGACGACGAAAGACCTCGCCTCGGTGACCCCGGAGACGGACGAGAAGGAGGTTTCAAGGATTGTACGCGACAGCCGATTGCTGGCCGTGCCTGTGCTCGAGGCGGATCATCGCATGGTCGGCATTGTCACCGTGGACGACATCGTGGACGTAGTGGAAGAACAGGCGAGCCGCGATATCCAGAACATCGGCGGCATGGAGGCGCTCGATACTCCCTACATGCACACCGGGCTGCTCGAGATGGTGCGCAAGCGTGCGGGATGGCTTGCTATCCTCTTTGTCGGAGAGATGTTCACCGCAACTGCGATGAGCTTCTTTGAGGCAGAGATAGCCAAAGCGGTTGTCCTGGCCCTGTTTCTGCCGTTGATTATCAGCAGCGGAGGAAATTCCGGATCGCAGGCCACTTCGCTCATCATTCAGGCCATGGCGCTCGGAGATGTGAAGTTGCGCGACTGGTTTCGAGTGATCCGCAGGGAACTGATTTCAGGTCTCGCGTTGGGCGTGATTCTCGGTGCGATCGGACTCACGCGCATCTTCGTCTGGCAGAAAATCTTCGGAACCTACGGCGCGCAAACACCCATCCTGGCGCTCACAATTTTCTGCGCCCTGATTGGCGTGGTTGCTTTCGGGACAATCGCCGGCTCGATGTTGCCGTTCATCCTGCGGCGACTCGGCCTGAATCCAGCGAGTGCGTCGGCCCCATTCGTGGCCACCCTGGTCGACGTGACCGGCCTCGTCATTTACTTCACCATCGCCAGGTTCATCATGCTGAGACCCTGAGATGACTATCTGAGCCGCGTCAATCCCGGGTTGGTTACTGAGCCTTTTTGCCCTCGCTTTCCGCATCTCCAAGTAGACGCACAGCAGGCCGATCCCGGATCAGGCCCGCAGTTCTGGAGGTGTCGTCTCTGCGCTCGGTGACTGCCATGGAGTCCGGCGGCGTGCCGCCGCTTTCATCAGCTCTGGCTTGGGGCGGTTTGCATTAGACGAAAGCGTCACGCCATTGGCGTGAATATGGTCCTTTTAGGTTACTTGCGCTTTGCACGAACGCAGATAGGATTCCCCCAGTCCTCGAATCACCGGGCCACGTAAATCTCTCTTCTGTCATAAAAGGTGGACTACATGAAACCGAGATCGGACGACACGTCGATGTCCCTTTTCCTCTGCTCGCCACTGTGCTTGTCTTTGCGACTGATCTTGCTGTGCTTGGGTTTCCTGCTATCAAGCGTGGGAACTAACTCGCTGCGGGCGGACAACCTCAATTCAGGCAACAATACAGCGATAAGCACTGCATTCAACCCGACGGGCTCTTTTTGGAATAACCCTTCCACTGACATTGTGAACGGAAGCAATTTCAACAACGTCGGGAATTTCCTCGACGCTACCGGCTCGTTTGCCACCCCCGTCGCGGGCTGCAGCACTTGCGGTCCGGATTACATGGCGGGCGGCGGTCAGATGTTCGTTAACGCCGGGAACACGCCCAACTTCGTCTCGAATTTGAACTTCATCACCCAAACGGGCGGCCTGCAGGTCAGTCTGCTCTACGCAAATAGCCCGGAAAATACTCTCACTTCATTCGGAATCTACAATACTGCGAACTTAGCGGATGTCGTACTCCTCGAACCGGCTGGCGTGAATCTGAACAACGCCATCGGTGCAACGTACGTCTTCGGAACGCAATTCGCGGGTTCCGCGAACCTGGGAGTTTATGACTTGTCTAACGGTAGCCCTTTTTCCTCGTGGGGCATCTATGTCACCACCTGTACGGAGGCTGCCAGCAGCCAAGCCGCGTGCCAGGCGGACGGCGATCTCGTTACCTACCGCCTAGGAGCCAGCGGGCAGCAGTTCGCGCTATTCCAGTCCGGTACGAATGTGAATCAGTACTTTGCGGGCGTCGAAGAGACGCCAGTCGCCGCAAGTCAATCCGGCGACTACAACGACCTTATCCTCAGCATCCATACGTCCATCCCGGAATCGGGTCCTGGTGGCCCAGGCGGTGGTGGCGGATCGGGGACGACTGTTCCCGAGCCGGGAACTTTTTCGATGATCGGCCCTGGGTTGGCCGGAATCAGCATGTTGAGGCGCCGGTTTACGAAATAGAATCGCCGGGCGGCTCTCTCGACTGGAGGTAGAATCACCGCCACCAGCAAAAGACCACCCTCTAGGAGAACCTCCATGATCCGAACGTCAATGTGGTTCGTAACCTTGGCATTAGCCGCAGCCCTCTTGCCCACACCGGCGAAGGCCGACACTACATATGCCGTCGATGAAACGGTCGGTGCCGGCTCCGCCACCGGCTTCATCACAACCAATGGAACCATCGGCACTCTCGATGTCGCCGACATCGTTAATTGGAATCTCACCTTGAATGACGGCACCAACTCGCCGGTTGACCTCGAAGGGCCCGCGAGCGGCAATAACTCCCTCGTGCTTTTAGTCGGATCAGATTTGACGGCGACGCCCACCCAACTGATCTTCGCTTTCGGCGCTGCCGACGGAGGAAGGCTCCAGTTTTATGTCATCGGGGGCCCCGTCATTTGCTACAGCACCATCGTCGATTGCACCGGCACGATCGGCGTATCGCTGGACACGCTAACTCCCGACACCCACTTCGTCTTCACAGCATTGTCGGACACAGAGGCAATCGCGGGTCCTGTCCTCGCTCCCGAGCCGGCTACCGTCATCCTGTTACCGGCAGGAATCGCGCTGCTGCTCCTGATGAGAAAACGATTTGCCCGGCCATTCCGGATGACGACCACGTAAGCAGCGTCGCTGATTCCACATATCTTTTTGCACGTTGCTCTCACGGAGGGCTTCCTCTTTTTTGCACGCCAGGCCTGCAAGAATCAGGCTTCAGCCCGTTCAAACCATAGCCACTTTGTGGCGACAATCTTAAAAACCGCCCGTTCGGGTGACACTATGAATTTCTTGCTGATTCCCCTGTTGCTTTTTGTCCCGGTACCGCAATCCGCTCATCCGCCGGATGCGGTCGTCGAACGCCTTGCGAAGACCGGTGTCTTTGCATTCGGTCCGGTCGGCTACGCCGCAATAATCTCCCATGGCGAAAAAGATTACAGAACGGTTTTCAATCGCAGCTCCGCTCTGGAAGATTTCGAGAAGCTGTATTCAAGCGGCAATTTGCAGGCGAAATGCTACGCTCTCGTCGGAATTCACAAGCTCGATCCCACGCGCTTTAAAGAATTGGTACAACCGCTACGCGATTCAAAGGAAACCCTAAATACCATGACCGGATGCATTCTGTCCCGCGAAGCCTTCGGAGCTGTCATCAAGCAAATCGAGTCAGGCAGGTTTTCCTAGCCCAATCTCACAACGAAATGTGTTCGCAACAGTTATCCGCGAGTTCCGTGAATTCCGACCAGCGCCACGGCACATGTCTTGGCATAGCTTACGATTCATTGCGGAAGTCCGACGCGCCGAACTAAATCCTTGAACCGCGCCTCAGAACGGATCGCATCCCAGTATGGATCCACGTTCAGGTACACAAATCCGTTACCGTGGTTTGCATATCCCTTCTCAAGCAATTTGAAAGCAGCGTCGAAGTCTCCCAACCGAACCTGAACTGCGGCCACGTCCGCATCCTGAGCGTAGTCGAGCCAACCGTAGCCCGATGGTGTTCCGAATTGCCGCGGGCGCTTCGATACCTCCCGGCTAAACGCAAGGATTTTTCGCCAGTAGCCCTTCTCGCCGGATTGTTGATAGGCCTTACGAAGCTCGGCCAGCCGGTACTGGCTCATGCCGAACCGTTCTTCTCCCTTCAAAAATTCTTGGATGGCTTCATCACCTCGTCCCGTATGCTCATAAACCAGGCCTGTATTGTTGTGCGGCCAGGGAGCTTCCGGATTTAGCCGAAGATATTTCTCGGATACTTCAAAAAACAAGTTGTAGCGGTGTGCAAAATAGAAAGCCCAGGCTGCGAAGTCGTTCGAAAATTCCGAAAAAGGGTCGAGCTCCAAAGATCTCTTTGATTCCGCAGTGGATTCCTCGGGGCGCCCCATAGCGGCCAAATAGTGCGCGTACCACACATGGGCTGCCGAATAACTTGGATTCAGCTGAATCGATCGCTTGAACTCGCGTTCTGCGCCCGGCCAATTCCAATCGAGCACCATTTCCACCAGCGCCAGCGACGTATGTGCCTCCGCCAAGCCTTCATCCAGTTGCAACGCCTTCAATGCTGCATCCCTGGCCTTCGGCAGAACGTCTTTCGGCGAAGGATCCCCTGCGAAATAATCCCCGTGCCAAGCCCCGATCGCGTAGCAATCGGCCAGGCCGGCATACGCAAGCGGGTCGTTCGGAGCTTCTTCGATCGCTCGCTGGAAATATTGAACAGCTCGATCGAAGCTGGGGCGGATTTCCTCCCAGCATGAGTAGCGTCCTTTTAGATAATCATCGTGGGCTTTCGGATTGACGGTCCGCGCGTTACCCAGCAGCTTTTCCTCTTCCGGAGTCAACTTCACCTGAATCTCGCGCGCCACCGCCTGCGCCACCTCGCCTTGCACTGTGAGAATGTCTCCAAGCTCGCTTTCATAGGTCTCCGCCCAAAGATGTTTCTCTGGCGAAGCCTGCACCAAGTTTGCAGTGATCCGAAGGTGATTGCCCGATCGCGTCACGGTCCCTTCCACAAGCGCGTCCACATTCAGCTCTCCCGCGATCTCCGGCAGAGTTTTCCTGGTGCCCTTGTACTGCATCACGGACGTTCGGGATATGACTCGCAGAGCGCCGATTTTACCCAGATCGGTCGTCAACGCTTCTGTCATTCCGTCGGCAAAATATTCTTGATCTTTGTCGCCCGACAGATTCACCAGCGGCAAAACCGCAACGGACCGAATCTGGACGGAGCCTCGCGACGGGAACAGACGTCTGCGCACCCGGCTGAGGCTCAGTGTTGCCAGCAGCAGGGCCAGCACCACAACGACGGCGACCCAGACCAATCTTCGTCGTCCGTCGGAACGTGACGGTGCTTCCGTAGCGCGCGGGTGGGATTCGGGGTTCGGGCCTGGGGTCGGAATCACGCCCGGTCCAGGCACAGCCGTCAGGGATTCAACCGGAGCAACGAAACGGTACCCTCGGCGTGGAATCGTTTCGACGAACCGAGGATTTTCCGCCGAATCGCCAAGCGCCTCACGCAACCGATTAATGGCCGCATTCACGCCGTGGTCGAAATCGACGAATGTGTCCGTCGGCCAAAGCCGTTGTTGGAGTTCCTCGCGTGTTACAAGCTCGGCGGGCCGTTCCAGCAGCATCACCAGAATTTCGAATGGCTGGCCCTGGAGCTTGATTCGCACCCCACTCTTGCGGAGTTCCCGCGTGGCCAAGTCGGCCTCGAAGGTTCCGAATCGCACGATTCGGGGGCTCGCGGTACGTTCCGTTGCCATGAATGAGAGCTTCGCGCGGTTGAGTGTATCACCGCCCGAAGAATCCGATGAAGCTGCTGCGCGAGATCTTCCACAAAGCCCCGTTCTCTCAATAGGTTGCACGGCGAGCACGATTTGCGTTGGCGTGCATTGAGGTACGCGCCGCGATCCTCGATTCTCCACTCGTGCGACGGTCGAAAGCGGACTCGGGCCGCCGACACAAGGAGAAAAATGATGGCAAGAAACCAAAGAATCGTGCGAATGGCATTGTTGGGGACGGTCCTATTAGTGAGCCTCTTCTCAATTGGACCGGCACGGGCCCAAGGTCAATCACCAGCCTACGTGGGGACGTTCACTACGACGAACCAGATCCTCTGGGGCAAAACCGTCCTGCAGCCCGGCAGCTATACAATCACCATCGAGTCGACCGGAAGTCCTGTAGTCGCTTCTATCCGCAACGCCAAAGGCGACGCGGTCACCCACGTTGTGAGCGGAGCCCACACAGGCAAGACAAATGGCGTGAATGCGCTCCTCATCAAAGAAAAGAACGGACAACTCCAGGTGCATTCGCTGGCGCTCGCCGACTTGGAAATGGTCCTGATTTATGATCCAGGCCTGGCGCGGGAAGCGGTTCGGGAGGCGCGGGCCAGCAAGACCGTACCAGTGACGTGGGCCAAAAAGTAGGGGTGCATAGTGAAGCGCGATCGGGAGGCGGGTGTCGTGCGGCCACGATGGACTTCACGCACTCATCCGCCTTCACCGATTTCTTGCCGGGGATACGGCATCTTGGATTGGCTGCCGACCCAAGACTGCTGCTAGGCGGCGACCGCCCGCAAAGTCCCGCCGGAACGTGGAATCTACGACTTCTTAGCCGACGCCGCGGCGGTTACCTTGTGACTTGTCGATTCCTCGACAACCGAAAATTCTCCGCCGTCCTGCGACATCTCGAGCTTAAACGTGTACTCGGTCTTCGATACTTCCTTGATCGTAACGCGCGTACTGATCTTAACATCACCCATTTTAGATTCGGCGGTCCAGTTCGATGTGTCGCCGCTCACCGTGCCTTTCGCGTCGATAGCCTCTCCCGTGCTGGTGAACTCATGGTAGGTGTAAACCTTCTCGTTCGGATCATAGCCCATAAAGGAAACACTCTTCCCTGGCCCCATCGGCCCGGTGCCTTCCGAGTGGCACATGATGAAGAACCCTCCCGAGTACCATTCGCACTTTTCCGTGCTCGTGAACTTGCCTCCGGGCATCGGGCCGAATGGTTTGGCCTCTCCCGCCGCTTTCCAGGTGCCGATGTAATAGTCGAGTTTCTTGAGCTCTGCCCCTGGTTTCGGTGCGCCCTGAGGCGCCTGTGCTTGGAGTGATGTAGCAAGAAACACAGTGCAAGCCGCGAGCAGTACAGTCATTTTCTTCACAATCGCCTCCTTTGAATCGACCCCGCTGCGGCTGGTCGCACGGAAACTCATGTCCACGGCGCCGCATGGTATGCGGGGGATGATACATCCGTCCTCTAGATTTTCAATTGAGAATACTCCTCAGCCATTCCTGGTAGAAAGTTGGAAAGGTATCGTGAAATCTCTTACCACCAGCTATCTCATTTCGAGATAGGTGGTGATAATCCTTGTTCGCAACAGTTATCCGGAAGATCACGCCAATTCCGATGAGCAGTCGCGCGCCTTCCGCTTTTCTTCGGTTTTTGCGCTGGAATTTCCATCCGCCGGTATTCTCACCTAAGCTTCTCGAAAAGTCCGCGCCGGGAAACCTCTACTTGTTGAGCTTACCCTCAAGATCTGGCACGAACATAGGCTGCGCGCCCGGTTCGAGCTTCCGCGCTTCCCTGAGCGCCGTATCCCACTCCTGCCGCGCCTCTTCCTTTCGCCCCATGGCCGCGAGCGCGTCTCCCCGCGCCTCGTGCCCCAATATTGACGATGGATCGATCGCCACCGCCTCGTCCGCCAGCGCCAACGCCCCCGCCGCGTTGCCCTTACCCGCGACTTCGATCGCATTTTGCGCTCGGCTCAGCGCCGCCGCCGGCCTCATATCAAACCGCCCGCGGTAGATCATCACCGCATCGTCAATTGTTTCTTCTGGCTTCGCTCTTCGAAACGCATCGTACGGATTGAGCGACGCCGCCGGCCATTCGCATCCCGAAAGATCCCCCGCGCTCAGAAGCACCGTGCCTTCAACCACCGCCGGCACGTTGTCAGCCCCTCCCCCGTTCGTATCCACGGTCGGTAAGTGGTGACAACGAATCCCGTAGGTCTCCGGGTTCACCTCGGGATACGCAAAATAGGCGAACCAGCACTCTTCCCCCGGGTGACGCTCCTGCCACGCCCTCACCTGGAAAAGCTGCTGCGCCCAGTCCGCGTTCGAGTCGCTCAGCAGCTTATGCACGTTCGCCGGCCCGCCCCATGCTTCGTTCGCGTAGGCCATGGCATTGGGAAATGCCGCGAGCGACGAACCCACGTGCGCCGCCAGCAGCAGCCCGCACACGGCGAACCACTTGCGGCTCGATGCCGCCAGCGCCGCAGCTCCGCCGCCGGCCAGCACAAATAAATACGCGTAAAACGGCAACAAGTGACGCGCCCCAATGTTCATCCCCGACACCATCGCCACGGCCAGATAGAAGAGCGTAGGAATCAAGAGAAAATCCACTTCGCGCCCCCATTTCAGTTTCCGCGTCGCCGCCGCATATACCGCCAGGCCCGCCAGCGCCAGCAGCCCGAGCGTCGTCTTGATCGCGATCACCGACGGGAAATACCACCACACGCCGTGTGCGATATTTCGCCCGAATACGAATGTCGGATAGAACAGCGCCATGCGCCCCACGTCCACCAGCCCGATCAGGTAAGACTCTGGCAGCAGGTGCAGCCGACCCACGAGATTGATGGTCCATGAAACGTGCGTCCCGAGCGGCGCCACATAATCCCCGAGCGTGGTGCTCATCTTCAGTCCAGCCGGCCGCGCCGCGTAACGAAAACCGTAGAAGCTCCACAGCACCAGCACGCCGATCAGAAAAATCGCGCAGAACGCTCCCGCCAGCCGCAGCGCCTCCCGCGCTCGCGTTCCTTTCTCCGCCGCCGCGATCTCGCGCGCGATCAACAGCGCGAGGATCGGCGCCAGCATTACTCCGGAATGCTTCGTCGCCAGTAGGAGACCCACCACCACACCGGTCACCACCAGCCGCTTCGCCGTCGGGTGCTTCACGTACCGATAGAAACACCACGTACTCGCCAGAAAAAACAGTGAGACGCCGATGTCCGTCGTCACCAGCGCCGAATGGGCCAATACGTTCGGATCGAACGCGGCCATCGTCAGCGCGAAAATCGCCGCCCAATCTCCGAACGATTCCCGCGCCGCCAGGAAAATCACGAGCGAAAGTGCCACGGTCAGGAGGCCGGCCGCCACCCGCATTTCGAAAACCAATTGGTTCCGATCGCCGTCGTTCCGCGCAAGCCAGTCCCGCCCGTCCAGATACGCCTCGGTTTTGAAGTCGCGGTCTTTCAACTCCGGCACCCACAGAGCCTGCCCCAGCATCGGCACCGTCGCCAGCAGCTTTACGAACGGTGGGTGCTCCGGATTCAGCCCGTAGTCTTTGGTGTGCCACATCATGTAACCGGCGAACATGTGGTTGTCTTCGTCGAACGTGAGCGATTCGCGATGAACCATCACCAGCGTCAGGATCATCTGTGCAACAATCAGCCCCGCCGCGATTCCCCACAGCATCCGCCCGGAAAGTTTTGGCACGTTCTTCCTATCCCTTGAAATTCACGCGGACATCTTACGTCGAATGATCCGTCGCGTGCCGCATCCCTTACGCGCCCGGATTATATCTTCCATCGCGCTTCCGTATGGCCACTCGGCACCCTTAAAGGCTCAGCGTGGTCAGCTCATGATAAGTCGCGTAATCGGAAACTAGGCTTCGCACTGATGGGCTGGGGCAGGTTAGTCCGGATAGTGTCGATAAATCTTCTTCGCACCAGCTATCTCAAGCTGAGATAGGTAGTGATAATCCCTGTTCGCAGCACCTAAGTCGAAATGCTTGGTTTTCCGTGAGCGTTTGACAGACATCGGCTGCGTTGGTGCAATTAGGAAGTTGCTCCTTCGAACAAATTGCGACGCCTGGTGTCCAATGATTATGTTGATAGGGCTGCTCCAGTCCAACGACTCTGCGTGGTACGGTATGTGGCCCTACTTGCCTCCTTTCGCCCGGTTATTCCTGATTCTTCTCTTTTTGCTCGTTGTCTACACGGTTTGTGTGGCTTCAGTCGTTCTGGTGCGCCTCAGCTCATTGCGAACTGTCCAGAATGACGATTTGTTTCGGAAGCGTTTGGCTGTGCTCAGTCATCGGGCAGCGAACCTGCGGCAAACTATCGTTGCGATGTCCTATCTTTTTGGTCTCACGTTTTTTCTTCTGATCCAAACCGCGTTTTGGACCCCAGACAACAACCGTCCTGTCGGTCTAATGGTGCTAGAGAATTTCAAATTCGATTTCCGTTTTGCCGCAGACGGTTTTCTTGTCTTTCTCGCACTTCACGCGGTTCAATGGTTCGTGTCTTCTCGAATTTGCAAGGCCGCACTCCGACTGGACGCTAAGGTTACCGGGTAAACTCTTGAATTGGCGCGCTTCACCACTGTTCGCCGCGTTATCAGCCTTCGCGGTGCTTCTTGTTTCTTCGTCCGCAATCTACCTCTTCTTCTCGCGCCCCTCAAACGTCAACGAGCCGACCGCAAGCAATTACCGTCTCGCCGTGTCCAGACGTCGCTTCTGGCGTCGAGCAGATAGTCGAGATCCTGCTGCGACAAGCCTCGCACGTTATGAACCACCTGCATGCGGGTGAAGGCGAGCATAGAAGTTAATGTCCCAATGTCGGGCGTGAAACCTGGTTGTGGTCCTATAATCCAAGCATTCTCTGCAGCGGCGGCGGATTCAAGTAGAGGGGCCGCACAGAGCCCGACTGCCATGCCCGCACTGCCTCGTAGGAAGGTGTGCCGATTGAGCATACATTCGACTGAGATCATCGAGATTTCCTCCGTTGGAGATGCGGTTCCTGCAGGAATAGTACTGCGATGAAAGCCAACTATCGAGTAGATATGCTGGGTTCTCGGTGCTCCGAAAGCCGCTTCGGTTCGAATAGATGTTGCGAAATCCTCTTCCCACCACCAATCTCAGACTGAGATAGGTAGTGATAATCCCTGTTCGCAACATCTATCTGAAAGTCAATGCCCGGTAACCGCGTTTACCAGACACTGGCGGTCGATTAGGCTGATGGGGAAGAGCACGCAACAAGCATCACTTAGTGTGCACGAACAGCGAGCTAGCGAAAGGCAGGGTCCAAATCGTCAGATATTCGGGCGGTCTGGGTGAAAGGGAGAGATTTGTCTGTTCGGATTTGAGCGGTCTTTTATCATCGTAGATCAGGTCGACGGTTCGTCCATTGGGTAAATAGAACCACTCTCTCGGAAGCGTGAGCTGGCAGCGAAAGTAAGCGTCGTCGCAAACGGCGGAAACTTCCACTGTTGATCGTACCTTCGCCAAATCTCCGTCGGCCCGATAGCAGTAGTCGGCGTAGCGATCACCGCCATCATCATTGTTGTTAAACGAGAAAACAGCGCGGATTGTCTGATTTTCTTTGTACCAAGCGAACGCAACGGGTGTTGGCTTTCCCGCACGTTCCCACTCCGCTTTGCTCGAAAACTCCTTCCATTCCCCAGTCTCTTTCGATTCGCGGGTCTTGGCGAAGAGCCGAGGCTGATGCGACACCGAGTAATCGTCAACAGTCATACAGTACTTCATAATTGAAGTCATCGCCCGAATCTGTTGATTTTCTTCGTCAGTTGGACGTTGGATTGAATTCGGCAACGTCTGTCCCAAGAGTTGAGGCGCGAAAAGTAAAGCAATCCATAGTCGCTTAAATACTCTCATGGCGCGGCCTGCAATTCGGGGATCGGCTCCGACTTCCAATGCGATTGGAACTACAGCGGATTCTATCAGAAAACGCTGCTCTTCCCGAAGACTAGGGCGGTCAGTGGGCGATTAGTTGCGTAATGGGAAGCCAGGCTTTGCAGATGCGGTGGGAAGGCTTGGCCCGGATAGGTATTGATAAATCCGCTTCGCACCAGCTATCTCGGAATGCGGCGGAATGTAGCCACGCCGTTTTCGACGAGTCATTCGCCGACACAGTGGACCGAGCCGAACGCCGTTCAGTGCTCGGACTCTCAGCCTGACCGGTTTCAAGCAACAGATGGCCTACCGGCTTAGTCTTTCTTTTCTTGACAACTAGTTACCAGAGGGTTATCATGGGTCGTGCTAGTTGTTCAAAACTCGGCCCGAGGCAAGCAATCAACTAGAACTCGTCCTTCGCGCCTCCCAACCCTCCTATTTCCACAGCGCGAGTCACAATTTCTAATCGCAAATGACAATCCGAGTAGGATTGTCATTCTGAGCGACCAGCGGGAGTCGAAGGGTCTCCCTTCTCAATCCCTTCCGCTTCTAATCGCAAATCTGGAATTAGAATTTCACATAAGTCCCATAAGAATCATTGAACTAAGATTTTCTAATCGCAAATATTCGCAGCTTTTTCATTCGCCGTGGCGAATCGTCGAAGGTGCTCAGGCTAGGTGCCCGCACCGTTCTAATAGCAACAGTCGAATTACAGAAAAAGAGTTAAGTCGCACAAAAGAAAGAAGAAAGCAAAATTCTAATAGCAACAAAATCGCGTTTTCCGCCAATTCCGCCTTGCACGGTTTTTCTCAACCGAGATCCGCACTGGCGGCACGATGTCACCTGGCTTCCGTCACCGACCCATTATCCTCGGCGCCCAACCTCGCTATAATAGACTTTCCTACGCGAGGACATTTATGAGCCGGCAGCAAGCAGTCATCGAATCGGCAGCGCCCACCGAAGCTCAGGCGCGCATCTGGGACGCCTTCCGCCGCTGGGGCTACCTTCAAGCCAATCTCGATCCGCTGGGCGATTTGCAACCCGTCGAGCTTCCCGAACTCGCCGTTTCGGGCCCGGATGCGGAAGCAGCGCGCAAAGTCTATTGCGGCACAATCGGGGTCGAATTCATGCACATACCCGATCCCGAGCGGCGCCGCTGGATCGAACAGCGCATGGAATCGACAGCGGCGCCAACTCCGGCAGCGGACCAGAAAGCAATTCTCGATCGCCTCGTGCGCGCGGAAATTTTCGAACAGGTCTTGCAGACGCGCTATCTCGGCACGAAGCGCTACTCGCTCGAAGGCGAAGCCGCGCTTCTACCGCTTCTTGACGCGATCCTCAATGCCGCATCAGAGCACGATGCGCAACAAGCTGTCCTGGCGATGAGCCATCGCGGCCGGCTCAACGTGATGGTGCACATCGTCGGCCGTCCGGCCGCGGAAGTTTTCGCTAAATTCGAAGATGTGGATCCGCGCAGCGTTCTCGGCGGCGGCGACGTGAAATACCACATCGGCGCGACCGGCGAATTCCACGCAGCCAATGGCCGCGACATCGGAATGCACCTGGCATCGAATCCCAGCCACCTCGAAGCGGTGGATCCGGTGGCAGTCGGTCGCGCGCGCGCGAAGCAGACGCGCATCGGCGAAGGTGGCACACAGGCGATCGTTCCGGTCATCATGCATGGCGACGCCGCGTTCGCAGGGCAGGGAATCTCGGCCGAGACGCTCAATATGGTCGGCGTCGAAGGCTACAACGTGGGCGGTTCCGTCCACATCATCGTAAATAATCTGATTGGCTTCACCACCGTGCCGCGCGAATCGCATTCTTCGCGCTTTTCATCCGATCTCAGCAAGCGCCTGCCGATTCCGATTTTCCACGTGAATGCAGAAGATCCGGAGGCAGTGGCACACGTCGGTCGCATCGCGGCTGATTACCGCTACAAGTTCGGCTCACCGGTCGTCGTAGACCTGATTGGCTACCGCAAGCACGGTCACAGTGAAGTGGACGATCCCACTATCACCCAGCCACTGCGTTACAAGAAAATTCAGGCGCATCAGCCGCTCTGGCAAATTTACGCGCAGAAAATCGGTGTCGATGCCGAACCGATCGTCGAAAAAGTGCGCCAGGAACTCGACGCCGCGCAGAAAGAAGCGGAGGAACTCGAGAAAAATCCTCCGATGCGCAAATTGCCTGCCTACTGGAATCCGTATCGCGGCGGTCGTTACAACCCATCGCTCGAAGTGGACACTGGAGTGCCCGAGGCGGAGTTAACGGCCACTGGTGAAGCGCTGGCAAGCTATCCGGATGGATTTAACATCCACCCAAAAGTAAAAAAGCTGCTCGAACAGCGCCTGGAAATGGCCCGCGGAAAGCGCCCGCTTGATTTCGGCATGGCCGAAGCGCTGGCGTTCGGAACATTACTGAAACAGGGAACTCCAGTGCGCCTCAGCGGGCAGGACAGCAAGCGCGGCACTTTCAACCAGCGCCATGCAGCCCTGATCGACATCGAAAATGAAAAGGAATTCATTCCCCTGCAACATGTGGCGCCCAATCAGGGGTTTTTTGAAGCGTACAATTCAACTCTGTCGGAAGCCTCGGTACTCGGCTTTGAATACGGTTTCAGCCGCGACTATCCCGAAGCGCTGGTTTTGTGGGAAGCCCAATTCGGTGATTTCGCAAACGGCGCGCAGATCATCATCGATCAATTCATCGCCGCGGGTGAAGACAAGTGGAATCTGCTCTCAGGAGTTGTCCTGCTGCTGCCGCACGGATACGAAGGCCAAGGCCCCGAACATTCGAGCGCCCGCATCGAAAGATTTCTGCAGCTCGCGGCGCGCGACAATATTCAAATTTGCCAGCCGTCCACAGCGGCGCAATATTTTCATCTGCTTCGCCGCCAGGCCATGCGCTCGTGGCGCAAGCCGCTCGTCGTCTTCACGCCGAAGAGCATGCTGCGCACGCCCGCTTCGTCATCCACGCTCGCAGAACTTTCAGCCGCGCGATTCCGTCCCGTGATTCCCGACAGCGGAAATGGCACCGCGACGCGTGTTTTGCTGTGCACAGGAAAAATCGGCCACGAACTCGAAGCGGAACGAAAACGCCGGAAGGATGACTCGACTGCAATCGTTTTTGTGGAGCAGCTCTACCCGTTTCCCGAGGCCGAGTTGGCCGCCGAAATGGACCGGCACGCAAACGCACGCGAATTCGTCTGGGTTCAAGAAGAACCCGCCAACATGGGCGCTCTCGCGTTCATGCTGCCGCGCCTCGAACGGCTCGCGCGCGGCCGCTCGGTACGCTCGGTAAAACGTTCAGCAAGCGCGAGCCCGGCTACCGGCTCGCACAAAGCGCACGAGATGGAACAAAAGACTCTTCTTACGGTCGCGTTCGCAAATCCTACAAGCAAATAAATATTGCGACGAAACGATACACGCGGATGAAAACGAAAATTCTACTTCCGCGAAATGATGAAGCTTTGCGGTCCGGGCGTCGGCCGCAATTCATTCGATGAAAAACCGGCATTCCGGAACATGCGATCGTACTCGGACATTGGATACGAATCGCCGGCGCGAGTTCCTGCCAGCATGATCAGGCTAAAGCCCGCAGCAGTCGCTGGTGTAACGCGATCCTCATTCGGCACGAATTCCACGGTCACCGCCCGGCCATTCGGCGCGAGCGCTGCATGGACTTTCCTCAGCAGCTTTTCGATCGCCGGCGGATCGAAGTGATGCAGAAAACCGGTGAGCAGCACGAGATCGTAGCCCGTTCCGAAATCCACTTCGAATGCATTCCCTGGAATCGTGTGATAGCGCGATTCGACTTTCGCCGCCCGCGCATTTTCTTTCGCCACTTCCAGTACAACCGGCCAATCGACCGCGAATATTTCCGCGTGCGGATTGTGCCGAGCAATCGCAACGCCGTACACGCCATGCCCCGCCGCGATGTCGAGTACCTTCCACTTCTCTCCCGCATCCGCGTTAACAAGCTTCGCGACGCCTTCGGCCACAGGCCTTTGCATCGCAGCCATCGAACGGGCGAACTCAACCCAAATCGGATTGTTCACCTCGGTGGTGCCTCGGTCGTCCTGAAGCGAGCCGCCCTTGCGCACGATGGCGGTCAAGTCGCGGAAGCGGTCGAACATTTCGGGCGTGGTGAGAAATCCCGCAATCGAGCCGATGTAGGCGGGCGAGCGGCGATCGAGGAATGTCGCCGCATCGGGTACGAGCCCGTATTTCTGCTCCTGCTTTGTTAGAAAACCAAGGATGGTGAGGTAATCGCAGAGTGTTCGCATACCGCGTTCGGAGGCTTGGCAGCGTCTCGCCAATGCGGCAGCGGTGTCCGCTCCTTCTCCGATGGCCGTAAACACTTCGAGTTCGATTCCAGCTTTCAGCGCAGCAGTCTTCTGGTGCGCATTAAGCGTGTCAAAAATCCTTTCCGGATTCGGTTGTGACTGTCCTGTGGGTGTAGCCACGATGTCCTCCCTTTTACGTATGTCGCAAATCTGATGGGCGCATCTTCAGGTGACATTTTCTCGCCGTGCCGGGCCAAAGTGCAAATGCGAAGCTCGCAGTTTCACTTTGGAACGTGTCACTCTCACGCGAACAGCGGATTGGGCGAGCAAACGCGCCGCTAGTCCGCTAGTTACGATTCGTTGACTTGCGCTGCGCAGCCGCCATAATAAGGTAGTGCGCAGCCGGTTTTGACCCCGGTCCTCGCCTCCCATGAAAGCGCCCCTACCCGAAAATGAAGCGGCGCGTCTCGAGTCGCTTCATCGCTATGCGATCCTCGATACGCTGCCCGAACAGGAGTTCGACGATCTCTCTCGCCTTGCTGCGTTGATCTGCGGCACACCGATCGCGCTCGTGAGCCTCGTTGATGAGAATCGCCAATGGTTCAAGGCGAAAGTGGGAATCGAGGACACAGAGACACCGCGCGACGTTGCGTTCTGCGCGCACGCGATTCGGGATTCGGGCGTGATGATCGTGCCCGACGCGCTCGCCGATGAACGATTTCGTTCGAATCCGCTCGTCACGGGCAACCCGAACGTCCGGTTTTATGCCGGAGCTCCGTTGCGCACGCCGGAAGGACATGCGCTTGGCACGCTCTGCGTGATCGACCGGGTACCCCGTGAACTTTCGGCAAACCAGCTCGAGGCGCTCACAGCTCTCAGCCGGCTGGTGGTGAACGAGCTCGAACTGCGGCGCAGCGTCGGCGATCTTTCCAAGGCGGTTCGCGAGCGCCGGATTGTAGAAGGCGAGCTCGACCAACTCTTCAATCTTTCGTCCGATCTTTTTTGTATAGCGGGATTTGACGGATATTTCAAACGGCTAAACCCATCGTGGGAACAGACGCTGGGGATTTCCAGGGAAGAGCTTCTTTCGCGGCCGTATGTGGAGTTCATTCACCCTGATGATCGCGAGATCACGCGCAAGGAAGCGCAGAAAATCGTAGGCGGCGAGGTTACGTTTTCATTCGAGAACCGCTTCCGCCGTGGGGATGATACTTACATCTGGTTGCTCTGGAACGCGACTCCGAACAGCGATCAAGGCTTGATTTTCGCGGTAGCGCGAGACATCACGCTGCGCAAGCGCGCGGAGCGACGGCTCGCGGTCGGTTACACGCTGACCCGCATTTTGGCTGAAGCAGAAAACCTCGGTGCCGCGTCGCCATTGATTTTGCGCGCGATCTGCGAAGGGCTCGGTTGGCAGATGAGCGCTTTTTGGCGCTTGGACGAGCTGGCCAATGTTCTGCGTTGCGTCGATCTGTGGCATTTGCCCGGCGAGGAGTTTCCCGGCTTCGAAAAAGCCACGCGCGAACTTACGTTCCGGCGGGGAGTAGGTTTACCGGGGCTCGTCTGGGAAACAGGCCAGTCCAAATGGGCCACCGACGTGCCCGGACGAGAAAACTTTCCTCGAATCAAGGTTGCGAGAGAAGAGGGTTTGCATTCGGCGTTTGGTTTTCCGATACGAATCGACGACCGTGTGGTGGGTGTGATTGAGTTCGTGAGCAGCGAGATCCGGACGCACGAACCTGAATTGCTGGAAATGTTCGATTCGATCGGCAGCCAAATCGGGCAATTCATGGAGCGGCGGCGCGCGGAAAGCGAGCTGAAGCTGTACGCCGATTACCTGGAAGCAGCGCGACTCGCGCAGGAGGCGGATGCGCGGCGCCTCGCGCTGCTGGTGCACGAGCTAGAAATTGCGAAGGCGGGAGCGGAAGAGGCCACGCGTTCAAAAAGCGAGTTTCTGGCGAATATGAGCCACGAAATCCGGACGCCGATGAACGCCGTGATCGGGATGACGGAATTGGCGCTCGATACGAAGCTCACGTCGCAGCAACGCGAATACCTCGTCACCGTGAAGAATTCCGCCAGTTCGCTTCTGCACCTAATCAACGACATTCTGGATTTCTCGAAGGCGGAAGCGAAGAAGCTCGAACTCGACCGTGTGGATTTTGTGCTGCGCGACATGCTGGAAGATACGTTGCGAGCGCTAGCCGTGCGCGCACAACAGAAGGGACTTGAACTGGCCTGTCACGTGGCGCAGGAGGTGCCCGATGGGCTGGTGGGAGATGCGGAACGGCTTCGGCGCATCGTGGTGAACCTGGTGGGCAATGCGATTAAATTCACGGAAAACGGCGAAGTGGTTTTGAATGCGAGCGTGGAGTCCAGAACCAATGAAGACGTGGTTCTGCATTTTTCCGTGACGGATACAGGCATCGGGATCCCGCGGGAAAAACAGAAAGCCATCTTCGAGGCGTTTGCGCAAGGCGATGCTTCCACCACTCGAAAATACGGCGGCACCGGCCTGGGCCTTTCGATTTCGTCGCAACTCTCGGAACTGATGGGCGGCCGCATCTGGCTGGAGAGCGAACCCGGGCGCGGGAGCGCGTTTCACTTCACAGTGCGACTGGGATTACAGACTTCGGCGAGCGCGGAGCAGGCACCGGTGCCCGTGAAATTGCTCGATTTGCCTGTGCTGGTGGTGGATGACAACTCGACGAGCCGCAAGATCCTCGAAGAGATGCTGGCGAACTGGAAGATGAAGCCGATTGCAGCCGATAGCGGGCCAGCCGCGGTGGAGGCGTTAAAGCGCGCGCAGAAGAAAGGGGAGCCGATTCGGCTTGTTCTGGCCGACGGGCACATGCCGGGGATGGATGGATTCGATCTTTCCGCGAGCGTCCAGAAGGATGCTCAACTTCGCGGGGTGACGATTATCCTTTTGACGTTTGCCGGTCAGCGCGAAGACCAGGCGCGAGCGAAAAGCGCAGGCGCGGCAGCCGCCGTGACCAAACCGGTGAAGCAATCGGAATTGTGGGATGCGATTGTGACCGCGCTGCACGTTCCGGGGCGCCAAAAGGTGCGGCCGTCAGCGGCGCGAAGCATGGCGCGGGGTGCGCAGCGCAGGTTGCGGGTACTGGTGGCGGAGGACAACCCCGTTAATCAGGAACTGGTGCTGCATCTGCTGGAACGCAGAGGACATTCGGCGATCGTCGCGGAGAATGGAAAGCAAGCGATTGCGGCGCTGGAAAAACACAAATTCGATCTGGTGGTGATGGACATTCAGATGCCGGAAATGGGAGGCATCGAAGCGACGGAAGAAATTCGAAGAAAGGAAAAGAGCGACGGCGGACACATTCCGATTTTCGCGATGACGGCGCACGCGATGCCGGGCGACCGTGAAAGATGCCTCGAAGCGGGAATGGACGGATACATTCCCAAACCAATAGACCCAAAATTGTTTACGCAAATCATTGAAACTGGCGCATCACCCTCTTCAGCGATGGCCGCTGAAGAAGAAGCGAAGCGATCCGATAAAGCTAAAACAGACGGAGCGGGGAACATTGACAAAATCCTGGCGCGTTTCGATGGAAATCGCAAACTGCTGGGATCGTTGATTCAGACGTTCCGGCACGACTGTCCCAAAATGATGACGAAAATCCGCGGCGCTCTTTCCGCGCGCGATCCGCGGATGCTAGCGGAGGCGGCTCACGCGTTGAAAGGGTCGGTGGGGAACTTTGGGCCTTCGAGTGCTTTTGAAACAGCCCGGGAGATTGAAAAAACTGGCCGAGAGGGTAAACTCGACGGCGCCTGGGAGCTCTACGCAACCCTGGAAGACGACCTTGCCCGGTTCCTGCCGACATTGCAATCTGCCGGCAGCCCGAAGGGTGCAAAGACCCAGCCTAGGACCAAGCCCAGCAGGGCCGGACGAAACGACCGCCTGCAGCATGTATCGCGGAGGAAACGATGACGCGCATTCTTGTCGCTGATGACGACCGCACAACGCGGCTGCTCCTGACCGAAATTCTGCGCGGCGGAAAGTATATGGTGGTGGCCGTTCCGGACGGGGCGGCGGCGCTGAAGAAACTCAAAGAGGATAAGTTCGACCTGGCGCTGCTCGACGTCTGGATGCCCAAGAAAAACGGCCTGGAAGTGTTGTCCGCGTTGAAGAAGAGCAGCAAGAAGCCAAAAGTAATTGTGATGACCTCAGACGACACGCCCGAAACGCTTTTGAGCGCGATTCGCGAGGAAGCGTATCAGTACGTGGCCAAACCGATTGAGCCAAAATCGCTGCTGACGCTGGTGCGCGAGACGCTTGCAAAAACATCAAAGATTTTGCCGATCGAAGTAATTTCCGCGCGGCCCACGTGGGTGGAGCTCTCCGTTCCGTGTTCGCTGGAAGCGGCCGAGCGCATTGAAGCGTTCATGGCGCACATGAAGGCAGGTCTTTCCGAGGAAGTGCAGCGCTCGGTGGGGCAGGCGTTTCACGAACTGCTGCTCAACGCAGTGGAATGGGGTGGGAAACTTGATCCGAGCCGCAAAGTACGGATTTCTTATTTGCGAGGGAACCGGATGGTGCTGTATCGGATTGCGGATCCCGGTCCTGGATTCAAATTTGCCGAGCTTGAACACGCCGCAATCACCCATCGAGCTGACGAACCCACGAAGCATGACGAAGTGCGCCAGCAGAAGGGTTTGCGTCCTGGAGGATTCGGGCTGCTGCTAGCGAAGGCCAATGTGGATGATCTTCTTTACAATGAAGCGCAAAACGAAGTTGTGTTCGTGAAGTATCTCGAAGACGACGGTACGGGTGTTGCCAAGCAGGAAGCCGCGAGCTAGAAGCGGCGGGCGATCCCGATTGACGATCTATCGAGCCCCGTATACGATGGCAGCGATTTTACACGGAGGAGACCGATGGCGAAAAAGAGCAAATTGTTGAACGATGCGGCGGAGAAAATCGGAACTGCGATGGGTAAGGCCAACCGCACCGCGCACAAAGTGGCGAAGGCGGGTGTGCTGGCGAAGAAAGAGCTTGAGGACATCTCGAAGCAGGTGGAAGCTCTCAAGAAGCAGTTGCAGAAGACGACGAAGCGCTTGCGAAAAGCCCTGGCTTAGGCTTAGCGATTTCGCGCCCGCGAGAGCACATGCCGTTCAGCTCGCCTTGCGCGCCTTCTTTTGCTTTTCGCCGGTTTTTGGTACGGCGCGCAATAACGCTTTCCTTGCCGGTTCGGCTGACAGGCTTTTCTTCAGCGCCGACATCAAATCCGGGACATGTTCACGTTTGGCGCGTGGCATCACCGTCAGTTTCTTGCCGTGGGCTTTCGCTTCGATCAGTTTTTCCAGCTCTTGCTGGTACGTGTCTGAGTACTGATCGGGGTTGAAGGATTCCGCGAGCGTTTCAATCAGCTGCATGGCCAGTTTCGATTCCGCCGGCTTCAGCTCCGCTTGATTAAACTTGGCGTTTTCCGCGATCGAGCGAATTTCATTCTTATAGAACATGGTGTGGAGAGTGAAACCATTGTCGCGGGCGCGGATGATGACGATGTTTTCGCGTCCGTGCATCGTGACCTTTGCGACGCCTGAATAACCTGTTTTGCGCATGGCGTCGAGCAACAGATTGTAGGCTCGGACGCCGCCCTCGCCTGGTTCCGCGTAGTAGGAGCTGTCGAAATAAACCGGATCGATTTCTTCGGCTTTCACGAAACTCAGAATCTCCATCGTCTGGGCGGATTCGGGCTCGATCTCTTCGAGTTCCTGTTTCGTGAACATCAAATACTGGTCTTTCTCGTATTCGTACCCCTTTTCAATTTCCGAGCGGTCGACAAATTTTTCACAAGTCGGGCAATAGGTGGGCTGCTTGATGCGCGTGTGGCAGACGGAATGGAGCTGATTGAAACTGATCCGTTCAGACCGGGCAGCCGGCGTCAGTTGTATTGGGATGGAAACCATCCCGAACGTGAGAAAGCCCTTCCAGGTTGCGGCCAT